>CXWL01006233.1_pt1 | contig 40800 bp, 32 predicted proteins | sample 590931 | NCBI WGS metagenome assembly CXWL01 (sample SAMEA3498368, study PRJEB10139) | groundwater metagenome | biome: water well; material: biofilm material | place: Germany | collected 2015-04-27 | reverse complement strand
GCCCGGGCGTTCTTTGTCTGGCTCTCGGTCTTTAATCTGTTTGTGGTCTCCGTGTTTTGGAGTTTCATGGCCGATGTGTTTTCACCGGCGCAGGGCGTGCGGTTGTTCGGCGTAATCGCAGCGGGAGGAAGCACGGGCGCGATTGTCGGCCCGGTGATGACGACCGCGGTGACCTATGCGTGTCCCATTCCTGCTTTAATGCTGGGATCGGCGGGATGGCTGGCGCTCTGCGGGGTCTGTATCGCTCGACTGGACCGGTGGGCCGCAGCCCACACAACTCGGGGAAAGATGGAGGGGGACGTGCCCTTGGGCGGCAGTATGTGGGCGGGAATTCGTGCGGTCGCGGTTTCTCCCTATCTCCTGGGCATCTGTGCGTATCTCTTTCTTCTCACGATGTCGGCGACGGTGTTGTATATGGAACAGACTGCTCTGGTGGGGCGTGAGATTCCCACGCCCGAAGCCCGGACTCGTCTGTTTGCCGGGATGGACCTGATCGTGAATGTGCTGACCTTCGTGACGCAGGTCTTGGTCACCAACCGGCTGGTACTTCGCTTTGGGCTGGGGGCGGCTCTGCTCGTGCTTCCTGTCATCACGGCTGTCGGGTTTTCCGCGATCGTCGTCAGTCCCGTACTGCCGGTCTTTCTGTCGCTTACGGTTGCGCGGCGGGTTGGAGAATATGCCATTGCCAAGCCGGCGCGCGAGGTGCTGTTTACGGTGTTGAAGCGGGAGGACAAATACAAAGCCAAGAATTTCATCGATACCGCCGTCTCTCGAGGCGGCGATGCCTCGACCGGCTGGCTGGTGTCCGGGGTAAAAGCATTGGGGGCGACGACCGGTATCCTGGCCGGAGTGCTTGTCCCGATGATGCTGCTCTGGGGCTGGATCGGGTGGAGACTGGGTCGACAGGAATCTGCGTTGCAGCGCGGAGTGCCGACTGTACTCAAAGAATAAAGTTCTTACTTTGAAAAGAGCGATTTTTATGGGTTTTCTGACATGCACCATGCCATGAAATTAGTCAAAATGGCAGGCAGTTAAGTGTCAGAAGCAAATAATATAGTTCTTACTTGGCCATATAGCGGCCAGAATAAAGTTGTTACTTAAAGGGGTGATGGAGGGAGCTTACGAACTGCTCAAGGCTAAATGAGATGTTGAATATTGATAGACTTCCCGACTCGGGTAAGGATCGGCTCGGGATTGATGTTTTCTCGCTGTTCTGAACGGCTGCTTCCGACCCAAAGCAGAAGTACACGACCGATCGCTACCAGAAGGGGGGCTTACGCCGATCCACATATGAACCTGTGATAAATGGTCCCACCGTCACAACTCATTGAAACGACAGCGAGCATGGCGTATTCTTCACGAACAGTAGTGGCGTGTTATACGGACAGAAGTGGTCGGATCCAGCTCTTACGCGGATCCGTCTAAACATTGTTAGGCCCTCGAAGACTGCCATGGCCGCTTCTTCACCGCCTGAGTATCGGGACAAATTTGTCGCGTTCATCGACGTCCTTGGCTTCAAGCAACTGGTTGAGCAGTCGACGAGTGGCAATGGCGAGACGCTTTCGGAAGTCCTGGCTTTACTGCAGGCCTTCGGCACCGAAAACGAGCGTTCGATGTTCCAGCAATATGGTCCGACGGTGTGCCCGTGCTCCCGCGTACTTGAAAGAAACCTCGACTTTCGACTCACGCAGATCTCGGATTGCGTAATTGTCTCAGCCGAGGTGTCACCGGCTGGTGTCATCAATCTCCTCTCTCATTGTACTAAGGTGGTTGTTGGCTTCCTGCTCAAGGGCGTGATGTGCCGCGGCTATGTTACGCGAGGTCCCGTTTTCCATACCGATACGCAAGTGATCGGAACGGGGTATCAAGCTGCCTACGAAGGCGAAGGTGGTGTCACTGCATTTAAGCGAGAAGCCGACGAACAGGGAACGCCCTTCGTCCAGGTCGATCACTCGGTTGTCGAATACGTCTCGAAAGAAACCGATGAGTGCGTCCAGAAGATGTACGGACGAATGGTAAAGAGTGATGGAGATGTCAGCGCCATCTTCCCGTTCGATCGCTTTTCGCATTCTTTTTCGCGCGGCGGCTTCGGCATCAAGTTCGATCCAGAAAAGGAACATCGATCCAACGACGTTGTGCGCTCAAACATCCGAGCGCTGCAGAAGCGTGTCCAAGTCAGAGTCGACACCAGCAATCCGAAAGCAGTGGCGAAGGCTCGCCACTATCTCTCCATGCTTGACGACCAGCTTGACGTTTGCGACAAAACGGACGAGATGATCGATGTCTTGTGCCAGCCATTTCCGAGGCGGCGGCCATGAGCGCAGAGCGGCCTAACCCTTTGTTGCTGCGGACGGGCCATCAGCGCCGTGCTGATGCAGCCTTCATCCTGGCCCGCCGCAGAACAACACGTTTTGCGACACGGAGACGGCATCACCGCATGAAATGCCAATAGCTTCGATAAATGCAATACGAAGGTGACATGGACTCTCAGGACATCAGTGCGGACAAGGCCGCTTCCGAAACCCCGAAGCAAGCGCCCAGCCCTCGCGAACTTATGCGGGCCCGGCATCCGGACCTGTTTTCAGACTCGGTCGTCGAAGCGCGTCCGGGATTGGCGCGCCCGGTTTTCGATCATCACCTTGACACGCTGACCGCGCGCAAGGAGGAATATCAGTTCGAGCACTTCTGCCGGTTGATTGCCGAGAAGGAAATTTGTCCGAATCTGCGGATCCAGACCGGCCCCACCGGCGGCGGTGACAGCAAGGTTGACTCGGAAAACTACCCAGTCGCGAAAGAAATCTCCGAACGCTGGTGGATCGGAGAACCGGCGGGCGGATCGGAGCGATGGGCTTTCGCCTTCAGCGCCAAGAAGAAATGGAAGCCCAAGCTCGAGGCGGATGTGGAAAGCGTGCTCTCCACCAAGCGCGACTACAAGCGGATCTACTTCTTCACGAATCAGCTGGTCAGAGACAAGCTGCGGGCGATTACCGAGGACGTGCTCACCAAGAGCGCAGGCATTCCGGTCCACATCATGGACAGGAATTGGCTCGCAGACCGCGTCTACCGGAATGGCCACCTGGGGCTCGCTATATCGGCGCTTCAAATTGAGGATGCCTCCCATCAGGTCAGCGAGCGGCTCGGGCCTGAAGACACCAGGCGCAAAGCGGACCTGGAAGAACTTGATGCGCAGATCTCCGACCCTGGTCGGTACGCTGGCGCGCGTTACCAACTCGTTGAAGACTGCGTCCGCGCAGCCAATCTTGCGCGCGGGCTCGACAGGCCGCGCGTCGAGATCGAAGGTCGCTTCGCGATGGCCGACCGCATAGCGCGCGAGCTAGGGATTCCAAGCCAACGGCTGCGCGTTGCCTATCAGCGCGCCTGGACGGCCCACTGGTGGTTCGAGGACTTCAACGAGTTCCTGACGCACTACGACGAGGTCGAGCGCCATGCGGCAGGCTCTCCCGAGGCGGAGGACCAGGAGCGGCTGCTCAACGTGAACCATCTGCTGTTCACCCTTGAACGCCGAAACCTGGTGCCAGCAAATCGAAGCCGTGCCACTGAACGACGCCAGGCGCTTGTCGCCCACTTGAAGACGCTGGAAGCCGATGCGGCTCGGCCGAACAACGCCCTGTTCGCCCGCATGCTGAGGACGTTCGTCAACTTGACCGCCGCGATGGTCGAGGGAGATTCGCAGGCGCTCTCGGCTGTCTGGGCGGATTTGAAGGAGGTCACCGAGGCTTCAAAGCACTTAGGTCAGTTCCCCTTTGACTCGCTGTCCCGGATGGTTCACGAGATGAGTGAACTGTTCGATACCCCGGACTTCGACAGCCTATATGAGCTGGTCGTGGATGTGCAGCGACAGCGCGTGAGCGACGGCGAGGCCGGCGAGTCATTCAGGGCGCGCGGGCGGCAGAAGTTGAGGAATGAGAAGCCCTACGAAGCCATCCGTTGGCTGGGGCGGGCCGAAGAGTTGTTCGTCAAGGAAGAGTATCAAAGCCAACTGATTCTCACGCTATTGGACAGCAGCTACGCGTACGAGAGTGCTGGCCTGCTATGGGCCGCGCGCAATAAGCTCACGGTGGCGACCGAGCGCGCCTTCCACATATTCCAGGCCGAAGGGGGAATGCCCCGCATCGCGCATCACTGCTTGCGGCGTCTGACATGGATTGAAATGCAACTGGGACGGATCCCCCAGGTCCTCCAGGCGATCGTCTGGACCCAACTCTGTGAGGGGCTGCTGAAGTCCACCGGGCAAAGCGAGGACCAATCGGCGCAAGAGATGATGCTGTTGCAAGCCGTGCTTGGTATCCACTTCCTGAACCTCCCTTTCTCTCGAATCCCGGCGCTCGAGCAACTGCCTGATGCCCTTGCGCGACTCGATCTCGGCATGCCGCGGCTGGCCGTCTTGTATGCACTCGGCCATGAAAAGCGCGTCAATGAGGAAGGCTTCGCCGAGTCGCCCAAGAACACCAAGGACTTGCTCGACTTCTTCGAGCGCTGGCAGGATCAGCCTGCCCACGAAGATCTTCCGAGTGAGCCTTCGTTGAACGAGGGACCACGCGCGCTGGTCCGCACGATTATCCTGGGAGCCGAGTTCGTGGTCGACTGCCCGAACGATGTCGCGTCAATCGGCGTTGCCGAGTCCTTGCTTGGCGCCATGGAAGCTTTCATGGCCACCAGCGACGAAGACGATGTCCTCCCGCATGCCGAGAAGACGGTCATCCGCGTGAGCAAAGTGAACGAGCAAGCCACTGGGCCGTCGTTTGCCTGGCTGGACAACGTCTCAGGCGTTCATGCCGAAATAGTCACCGGCGTGAGCGTCGACTTTCAGAACAAGGAAGCGCTGACACAGTTCACCGATTTCCTGTGCAACACCACGTTGACCATTGCGGCACGTCAGTTCATCATCCGCGATCCCGAAGCGTGGATGAAGAAGGTCGCTGGAGAGGAGCGGGGCCTCTCGCGGGCCGCAATGCTGGGCAACCTAGTCGTCATTGGACGCAACCTGTTCGGCAGCGATGCCAAGGTCCGCCTGGCTGACTGGGTGGGCGACAACGACAATCACTACGACTGCCTGCGTGATCAGCACTGGCGGCCGAACCGCCCAATGGCCAAGCGCGATGACATTAAGGAGCCTATCAAGTTCGGTAACGGCCCTCCGCCAGAGGAGCTGACGGACAACTCCCAACGCAAGCACACGCAGCGCAAGGTGTTCTCACCCATCGACATCCCGGTCTGGGACAAAGCCGGCTGGGGTGGGACGTGCTATGGATGGTACGACCGGCAGCCGCCGTTCATGGGGCTGATGTTCAAGAACCTCGAAGCGGGCAGGAAGATTTTCACTGACTGGCATGCCCGGTGGGGCCGAGAGGAGGCCGAGGACGATTTGCGCGTCACGATCGTCACCGGCATTCACAAGAGCAACCCCCACCATTACGGTGTGATCGTTGGGCCCAATATCGATCACATCACGGCAGACCTCAGATCCGGGAGCACAGTCAGCATTGTCTCACGCATTAATCGGATGACGCCAGCGACGCCAGAGAACCTGACGAACTTCTTGAAGGTGTTCAACAAGTTCGACGCCTTCTTCCTGATGCCCGCGCAATTGCCCATCAGCAGCCAAAGCATGCCGGAGATCGAATTCAGGTTCGCGCTCCTCAAGCGCCACTTGCACATCCGCCCCGCCTGGCAAATCGGCGAGAACGACCACGACATCGTCGCTCTGGATGATGAAGAAGACCCGTACATTCCTGAGGGTGTGGTGGACGCCCCTGTGATCAAGGCAATTGCCGCGCGGCATGCCCGAAAAAACGGGCGCACGCGTTGACTGTCTGCTTCTAGGCATCGATCATGAGGCGCCTCCGTCCGAGTGGGCCGAAAGTGGACAATCGGTGGCTGTGTCAGTCTAAATTCCGGCTAACAACCGGTTGCAGAGGACGGTCCGTTGCGCGACCCGCCACTGAACCGGAGCGTTATTGCTACAGAGCTGAGGACCGCTTTATGGCGGTGCGATCGCGGCGCCGAACTTCCGCACTTGGCCGAAGGCAGTCCTCGACCCAAACCCGAAGTCCACGACCGACCGCTATCAGGGCTGCTCCCGGTTTCATTCACACACATAACTCGGTGTCTTTGAAACCGGCACCAGCCAGTGTTCGCCGACCGGTCTATAAACTACTGACTTTCCCAACCACTAGTTTTTAATCAGATCGCTCTGTATCCTTCCACCTGCCCCGCGTAAGCAGTCACCGCCATCTCCCAGACTGGAGTCATGGACAATGGCCCCTCTTTCACCAGATCGTCCGGCAAGTGATCCGAAGCGCGACCTTTTTGGCCACGCCCCATTCGCCGAGGCTTTAGCCAAGAGCATCCAGACCTATTCGAACGACGAGGGCCTAGTGCTCGGATTGTATGGTCCATGGGGATCGGGGAAGTCCACCGTGATGGCTTATGTAGTGAACTATCTTAAAGAACTGCCAGAAAAGGAACAGCCACTTATAGTTCCCTTTAATCCATGGTGGTTTTCGGGCCAGGACAACTTAGCACGTGCTTTTCTTGGACAACTACAGGCAGTCCTGCCGGCGCAAAGCAAAGACTTTGCAGAGATAGGCCAGCTGCTTGGAGACTTTGCGGAAGGTGTCGGTGGACTAATCGACCTTACTGGTTATACGGCTGGATGGGGTCAAAAGATCGGGGCCTTAATCAGCGGTTCAAGTAAGCGGACGCCGAAAGATGTCCCGGCGCTGAAATCCAAAATTAGCGATTTCCTTCTAAATGCGAAAAGGAGAGTTCTCGTCGTTATAGATGATATAGACCGCCTCACTCCTGATGAGACGAGACAACTTTTCACCGTTATTAAGGGCTTAGCTGACTTTCCACATATTATTTACCTATTGGCATTCGACCGAGAGGTTGCCGCACAAGCCATTAGTGTACAGACAGGAATGCCAGGGGAAAGATATCTGGAAAAGATAATTCAGGTTCCGTTTGAGCTGCCGCCGGTGGATCGTACGGCGTTACAGGCAGCGCTGTTCAGAGGGCTCGACGAGATAATAAAGGATACACCGGAGGGTTTGTTTGATTCCTCATACTGGGTCAATGTGTATCATGACGGCTTGGACAAGCTCTTCACCGTACCGCGCGATGTTGTTCGCTTCATCAATACTCTGTCGGTCACCTATCCGGCCGTCCGCGGCGAGGTTAACACAGTCGACTACATTGCCTTGGAGGCCCTAAGAGTGTTCGTCCCCTCCCTCTATGACATTATCCGGACGAATCCGCAATGGTTCGCAGGTCACCGGTCTACCTCGTCAGGTCGTAATGAGACCGAGCAAGACGCATTACGGCAAAGCTGGTTAGCTAACGTGCCGCCAAGTTTTCGGCCTAAGGCCCTGGAACTATTGCAGAGGATATTCCCAAAACTGGAGCAGTCGATCCATGGTGCCGACTGGCTAAAAACATGGAGGCTTTCATTACGAGCCTGCCATCCCGACATATTCCCGACGTATTTTCGCTTCTATGTGCCGCCAAGCGCCATACGCAAGAGCGAGATGGACGCAATCATGGAATTGGTCAGATCGCCTCAAGCGTTAGCTGCGCACTTTATTGCTGCTGCCCAGTACAAGATGCCGGACGGCAGATCAAGAGTTCGCGCCTTATTAGATAGACTATCGGACTATGTCGAAGCCAGTATTCCTATTCACGACGTTCCTGCCTTTACGGGGCTCTTTCTCAATGATGGCGACCGTCTCATCGTCGAAACCGATGTGCGGGCCATGTTCGATTTTGGCAATGACGTGCTGGTTTTTCGATTGGTCTACAATCTTGTGAAGAGATTACAACCCGGTGACCGTTTGGCTGTACTGAAGGCGGCATTTGAGGACGGGAACGCCTTATACTCACAGTCTTTCTTCCTCCGCGCTATCCTTGATGATGTGGCTAAAGGAAAGACAAGCGATTTACTGCTTCCGGTCACGGACCTCGAAGTACTTAAGACTATTTGGGTTAATAAAGTCCGTTCTATGAAAGGGAAATTGCTATCCCATCCGCAGCTACGATCTCTATTGTTGGTTTGGCAGATGTGGGGAGACCAAGAGGAGGTCCGCAGTTGGTGCCACGAAGCAATACAGTCGGATGATGGTCTTTTTCAGTTCTTAGAGCGATTCACATACAATACATCGGCCAACAAAATGGGCGATTGGGCAGTTACCAATCAGATGCGGCTTAACCCCAAATGGCTGGAGGATTTTGTCGATACCAGTCTTATTGCGACTCGTCTTGCGAGCTTGAGAGAGAAGGGACTAGTACCAGCGGAGGCTGAGGTTAATGTCGCTCAGTTTTTCAAAGAATTAAAGATGCTACAAGAGGGCAAAAATCCAGACTCACCGTTCTCTTTCGAAGAGGTCTAGGGGGCCACTCTCAATAAGAGATTTTAGGGGGTTCTCCTGGCCCGTGGACTTGGCTGGCGCGTACCCCAGGTTGACCGTCGGTTCCAAGCCTTATGCGCCTGTCTCCTGAACTTCGCTTCATTCAGAGACTTGGTTTTGTTGACGGGCATCTTATCCGCCACAGGCCTTGGAAGCTGCTTTACTGCCTTAAGGCGATCGAGTTTCCGGCCAGGACAATTCAGTTTTTCTGCCATCAGATTTCGCATGCGGACTATGTTGAAGTCGAAGTAGACAGAGATCCAAAGTTAGTGCTCGCCCCCGGTTGAATCAAGTATTCACGAGCGTCACTGCAATAGCGAGAGAGCCCGATTGGATACTCGCAAAGAGTTATAGGCCGAGCGAAATAGAAACTCTCGCCGCTAACATATAATTTGAGACTCAATGCAACACCAAGAAGTGGGTCCATTGAAAATTCCTCTCTTAAGCTCAGAATAATATACGCCAGCTCTTGCGGCTATTTGGAGTACGGCGCGGCCAATCAAGTGTAATTAGCGTGTTTAGCGGCCGCACTCCCTTATGCGAGCAAGTGTTAACCCTTTGAGGAGCGGGGATCTCGGCTTCTGGGATAGGTGCGCTCCTCGTCATACATTCCGTTGAGTTTGTGAATCCGTACCGAGCCTCCGGCATTCCCGACAGCGTCCTCTAACACGCCTCCTTTGGTGGCGTCGTCTTTCGTTTCAAAACGTCGGACGGTTCTGCCCGACATGTCATTCCTCAAAGCCCAATCCTCTTTTTGCTGATCGAATGCGAGGGTAAAGCGTGGTAAGTTCGACATGGTTTCCTCCTGTCATGCTGTGCGGACGGAATTGCCCGCACGGTGGCCTCATAGAAAACGCAAAAATCCTCTGATGCCGTATGAGGACAGATTCTGGGCGATCTGTTGGCAAGCGCCTCGGCATCGAGGATTTTGAGCCATGGCAAGACCAACCAGTAGCGCACCGACCGAGATCATGAGCATGGTACTCGCTTTTGATGACATGGTGACTCCTTTGCTAGATGAGTTTGTCGCCTTGACGAACGAGAATCTTGCCTTCCAGCGGGTACGGGTCATAGGAAGCGGCATCGATCGTGATTAGCTCATTCCATAGGCGGGCCGTATCGCCGCAATCGTTATTCCAAATGAAATTGCGAGCCGTGAAGAAATGGTAGTTGGCTCCGATTGCATCCTCTGGATTCATTTCCGAGGTTGACAGTTCCGACCCCGAATGAACTCGGACCACCTGGCCCGGTTGAAGAACTCCCTTGAAGGACATTACGGCTTCCCACCTTCCTTCCCGACAGCGCTGCTGGTAGGCAATGTGCTGGAGCGAAATGCCATTCAAGGTAAACGGCTCGTCGCCCGTGTTCTTGAACTCTACCCATTCCGCTGCAAGTTGCCTTTTTGAAGTAACTCCGGCAACCCGATCTTTTCCCGCAGGGTTGGGCTTGGCCTTGGTGATCCGAAGTCCTTTCATGAGATCCCTCCCGTTTTGAAGGTGTATCTACGTTTCTCAGTGTGATATGATTCAAGCATAGCGTTGTTTCACTTGTCAATATCCGTTTTACAGAAAAAGAGGTGAGGAATGACGCGTCGAGCGCTCAGCAGTCTTGGGAAGATGGTCAACGCTAGGCGGGGTGACAATAAACTCCGGGAAACAGCGAAGGAGATTGGTATATCTGCGGCTACCTTGATGCGAATCGAGGGCGGGCGGATCCCGGATGTTGCGACATTTGGGAAAGTCTGTCACTGGCTAGGGGTTGATCCGGGGGAGTTCCTGGGCTTCGACGTCAAGGCTCCACATGCGACCGAATGTGTGTCGATATCCGCCCACTTTAAGGGAGATTCCACCCCGGATCCGGAAACTGCTAATGCCCTCGGTAAAATGATTCTCTTCGCGATGAAAATGCAGCCGCCTTCAAAAACAGCGTTAGACAATGGCGACATTTGATAGAGGTTTCAAAAGTTGGGCTGAGCGAACCTCGGCAAACATCAGGAACGAGCTAGGTCTTGCACCTCACGATAGCCTGGATGTTTTCAAGGTGGCGGAGTTTTTGGATGTCACAGTCAAGACTCCCACCGACATACCAGGACTGCCTGACGATGTGCTGGATCAACTGGCTCGCAAAGATCCCTTTGGGTGGCACGCGGTCAGCCTAATTCTTCCTGACGGATGGACGTTGCTGATCTATAACCCCAAAAAATCAGTTGGAAGAAAAGCAAGCGACATATCACACGAGCTCGCTCACATAATCATGGAGCACAAGCCGAGCACGGTTATCCTCTCTCAAGATGGCAGTTTTGCGATGCGCACGTATGATCAAAAGCAGGAAGATGAAGCGAATTGGCTAGCATGGAGTCTCCTGTTACCTCGCGAAGCATTAATCAGAGCCATGCGGCAAGGTAAGTCGATTGAAGACACAGCGGCCTCGTATGGCGTCTCAACGCAGTTGGTAAATTACAGGTTAGGTGTAACCGGGGTGTCTGCTCAGCTGTCGAGAATGCGTAGGAAATGATCGCTCAAGGGTGGCAAACATTGGCTCAGCCCTCAAACTCACCAGTCCGTGAAAACAGTGTGGGGTTTCTTGTGATGCTAATTGAGTAATAGGAGGCGCAATGAAACAGGAACGGTATAAGGTTGGGGCTACATATCAAATAACTGGGCCTACCAAGCTTACGCGCAAGGTAAAATACATCGGCAAGTTCAAGTATGAGAAGGATACTGTTTTAATGTTTCGGAATCTTCGCCCGAAGAAAGTAAGCTAATTTGACCTTGCCTCCTTAAGCGAGTCCAGAGAGCCACCGTCAAGAAGGTGGAACGCAACACGACCCTGACCTGCAGCCGGAGAGGACTGCTGCCTGAAACCCATTTACACGCTTCTTGACGGTGGATTGGGACGAGATGTCACCGATTATGCTCGTGCTTACGCATTCTGCGGTCCAGAGCCTCGATCCGTGCGTTGGATGCATTACAGAAAACAATGGTGGCATCTATGCTACGTTCAATCCGGCGCTGTGCCGCTCTTATCTCTTTCAGAAGTAGAGATAAAAACGTTTTAGCAATCAGCTCCTTGGCGCGGGCCTGAACCTTCTTGCGCTGGCTAGGACGCAGCTTCTTGATTTTGTCATTCACGTTCTTGACCATGTTCCAGCCTTACACAGTGAAAAATCCGTCGAGATCGCAGGTGGTGGATAAATGGCTTGTCTTGGCCATCCCTTGCTAGCTGTATACTCCATATTCAATCCGACCCAGGATCGTTCTAACCCGCTTCACACCAGCCTGGCTGGAGAGAAGACTTAACGGTGTGCGCCCTTTTAATGCCCGGTTTGGTCGATTCAACCACTGACTGGCCTTTTGCGAAGAGCCGAATGTCTCCCGGGCCAACTTGGTCACGTCGGTAGCATCCATCTCCTCAAACGGGCGGCTCAGACTCAAGCGGCCCGTGAGCTGCGCTAGGCTATGGTCGAGCTGGTTATCAATTGTTTCCGCCTGACCCCGCCCAATGGGGCGGAGTTTCATCGAATGGATGCGCCGTGCGAGAGTAAGGGCGTCCTTCAGCGCATTCTGAGCGGATTGGATCAATATACATAATTCTTGAGTTGCTTGTTTCAGAAGGCGATCTCCATCAAGACGTGTTCGCTCAGACAGGCGATGCTTCGTCGCTTTCTTGGCTGCCTGGATCAGCCTTTTGGATGGAGTAGGCGGATTCATCAAGGTGTCGACGAAGACCTTTCGGTCACGATCGGATAAGAGAATGTGATTCTGTTTGGTTTTACGTTTCATACTATTCCTCCTATTCCTCCTATTCCTCGCCTGCGGCTTGAGCATCTGGCCATAACGCTACGAAGCGAATCCAGTCAATTCCAGCGGACCTTCCTAACGACGATGCTTGGAGGCCTGCATTGGCCGTTGCTCGTCGTAACAAGAGATGGGACGACTAGGACCCTCTCAAATTGGACCATGGGAGATAGCATAGTTCGTCCACCGTCTGAGTTACTCTCTTCATAATCTGTGGAACGTTGTAGATCCAACAACCAAGGCCTGTCCTAGACACAAACTCGCTTCGCGTTGGCATCCGATTTTCTCTGCAAAAATGGGAACGCGCCCAGTCTATGCGACGGCAGGCAAAGGCATACGGATCCTCATGAAGTTCTTTTAGTGCTTTTGCGCATTTGGGCATGTGTGAGAGGCTTATGCGGATCTGGACAAGCTGTTGAGCTTCTCTCAAGATCCGTTTCGGCGTGAGTCTGACCGGCCGGCCCGGCTGATGAAGTAAGTGTTCTACCGCCTGAGTAATGGCCTGGCACATGAGGTTATCGCGGACGTGCCAATCCACGCGTGGCCGACGTATGGTGCGCGTTCGATAGACCGGACGATGCACTTGGAGCCAGGCTCGATCATGTCGATGGAGCCAGTGATAAACCTGTGGCGCGAGGTGCTTTGCTGAGGGTTGTTTGGGGTCGGCGCTGTGCTGCAGTGTCCGTAACCATTCAGATCGAGCCGCATCGAGACGACTTATTTGATTCTGCTGCACCTGGATGCACTGTTCCCTGATGATTTTTGTTGAGAGGTAGCGATCAAGTGGCCCACGGTCTGGCCCAATGCGTTGGTAGGCGAAACCACATCGACACCGAAATGTTCCAATCGGACGACCATCTGTGTTGGATGATCGGATGTGACAGGTCTGTACCGCACATTCTTGATAGTGCTGTGCAGCGGGGTTCAGGCAGGGCCATGGCCCTGTTCCGAAGGGTCCTGGCCATGGGGGAATGTCCCAGAATCTTGATGCTTCTATCCCGAGAAACTGCATGAACAATAGATGGTAGGCAGGATGTTGGGCATGGCGAAAGGGCCGGGCTAGTTTGATAAATGGTGACGGTTGTTGTGCTTGCAAAGTCTGGCAGTTGAAGCGATTCAAGAGGCTTGTTGGGTAAAATTCATGAAGTGCTTTAAGAAGTGCCTCTTCCCATATTTGCCCCGAAAAGCTTCCTAATTGTCGGTCGGCAAGCAGTGACGCGTAGCGTTTCTGAATCGCATCCGGGTCGCAGGGAAGATCGACGTTGCCCAAAACCCACGCTGTGTCTTTGGCGTATTGAAGGAGCGCTCGGCGCTCCTGGGGCTGGATGTCCTCGACCTGGACTAATCGGCCATTTCTGGCTTGATCAGCCGAGATGAGCCTATCGGTCCAGGAGGTTGTGCTTCGGTGTAATAGAAGTTCGTGAACGGTACACCAGAATACGCCTGGTATCTGATGAACGCGATGCCAATAGGATTCTCCATACCGTGCCTGGTCTTCTTCCGCACAAGCCAGGCACAGTCTGGGATAAGGGCTTCTGACGGACCTGTTCACGAGCCATCCCAACACGCCGGATGAGCGTACGGGTGACTTTTGGCCTCGCATAAATTGCCGGAGGTCTTGCCCTCGTGATGCGGTAAGGAAGGGGGCATAGAATGGAAAGAGTGTGCTCGCGTTGATGAGGTGATTGATGTCTTCCTGATAAGCAGGGGGAAGTTCTGCGACGAAGGCCTCAAAAGGGCGAGGGAAGTCGATAGCGATGGTTGGAGATGTCTTGCCTAACAGTTCCTTTATGGCAGTCCTCGTTGTTGGGTAGGCGGCCCATTCGGCGTAACGCGCGCATCTACTGTAAAACAATTCGTCTGGATAGGCGGCCGGGAAGTAGGACAGCATTACGCGGCCTCATGAGATGCAGGATTCCACGTCTTTCCGATTGACGCAGCCAATGATTGGAATCGGAGTCCGAGGAAATGTGCCAGGACCAGATGCATCAAGGGATGTCCGCCGGTTTTTGTTCGGCCTGTAAAAAGGTTCCGGAGCCAATACCGGTCGGTGATAAAGTCGGTGACTTTAAGAAGAGAAAGAGAAGCCGGTGAATAATGCTCTGTGATCGCCGTGAGCAATGCGGCTCTCGCTGGAGTCGATCCAGACACCTCAAATCCCAGATTTTCTGCGGCCTTCCGGTATGACCTCCGCAACGCCCAAACCGGCAGGACCAAGCGGGGTTGCTCAAGCAGCCAGGCCACATCGATGGCAAGATCCAGGAGTACGGTATGGCTTTTGTGCTCACACTGTAGCTCCTCAGATGGTACGGTCGGCATCCCGTCAGCAGCGGCAATAAAGCGTTGGCGGCCACTTTGCCCTCGCCACAAGACTGTACTGCCTTTTAAGAACATTCGATGCTCCGGGCATACGACGACACCTGGTGCTTGATGGAGTCGATGCCATAGTGGTTCACCATGCTGATTCATGTCCGCATCACGGCAGGCCGGACAATAGCGGAGCACTCTGGGGAGGAGGCGCCCATACATCCGAGAGCCGATGAATTTGCGCACTGCTGTTCCCCCGTGTCCAATCAGCTGGTCTCGGCTCGCTACTTGCGTTTGTTGGTCCTGAAACGGGGCGTAGTATGGCCACAAGGTGTGGTGATCGATGAGCCAATCCGCCGTATAGGAATGTTCCGACGGTAACGCACGAACGAAAACCTCCAGATGGGACGGAAGATCTATGGTTGGCCTCACAGATCGTCCGTCCGTTAATTCGGTCAGTAGCGCGCATCTGCCGGGATATTGAAGGGCATCCTCCAGACGGGCACACCCTCCGTATAACAGTTCGCCCTGATGGAGAAATGGAAACCAGCCTAGCATCAGGCGCCCGCTCCGTTATCGCTGAGGGGCATCAACCCTCGGTCACGAAAACCCTGAATCAGACGCTGTGTGTTGCCCGCTGCCTCGGCATTAATATCTTTTAACAAGGGCTCGTTCACTTCTATGTTAGGAGCGGATGCCGGTTCTTGAGTGGCCGATGCAGCCGCCTGCTTGTGCGCCTGTTCGTCCGACACGGATCCATCTGTGGCGTTGTCAGATGGGGCGCTGACGGCGTCCGTCTTCTCTCCTCCAGCTTGTTGTTGGCGTGCCTGGAGTAGGTTCTGCAACAAGGCAAAGAGCGCTTCTTCTCTTGAGCTTTTTGTGGACTTGAGAAATGTGTCATCATCGATGATCTCAATGTCTTCAAGACCTTCCACATCCAGACGCTTGAGGCGATAGGCGCGTAAGAGGTTTCGCACTTCCCCCAATGAGTCCTTGGCTACGGACTTAATCAATTTGGGACTGAGTGAGGCGTGCTCGTGTGCAAGCCCGCGCCACTGGGCAAACTTCCAGAGTTTGACGGCGATGTCGATGATGCCGGCTGACTCTTCGTGCAATACGTCGCGCAGCTTCGCGAGCTGATCGGGATTCGTGACTGGCACGTCCATCACTTGATACTGAGATAGGGAGTCAAACAGCAGGTGCCAGTCTGGATGGTTCTTGGGAAAGGGAAGCCAGGTCAGCGCTCCTTGGCCCATCCCACGCCGTGCTTGACGAAACGCCCGCCGGAACAGCTTGGACGCTCGACACGTCCCGACGAGCATAATGGGCACACGAAGCATATTGACCATTTGCACGAAGAAACTTAAGAGCTTCGTCGCGCCTTCCGTTTTGATATCTCGCAAGACGTTGACTTCATCCATGACCAAGAGTCCCAAGGCATGGTTTCGAACAACACGGGCCATGTGCATCAACAGTTGGTCGGTGTTTATTCTGCCATTTGAATACTTGTCGTAATACTTGGTGCCGATGATGTCGTCCACGGTCTCCAAGAAGTTCAAACACAAGCCTCGAGGGGATCCGTCAAACGGGCAGTCCATGTGCACCCATACCAGTTGCGTAAAGCGGAAGGGGCGCCCCTGAAACTCCCGATGATAGATGACTTGCGGATACCGACCGGAAACCGTCTCCAAGCCGGTCGTTTTTCCCATGCCGCTTGCACCGACAAACCGAGTTGTCAGGTTTGTTGACCGGGTTCGTGTACGAGCAGAGGCATTCCGCAGCCGCTGCAGGTCATGCTCACGAGTGGCGTGGTACTGGCGTAAAAAGGGATTACGTGCCTGATAGCCTGCCCGGATGAGCACGTCAATTGTCTGCGCGAGCTCAATGGTTCCCGAAGTGGGCTGGTACCACTCTTGGAGCATCGCTTCCAACTGGTGCATGCGAACAGCTGGATTCTCGTCAAGTTCTTTGGGCAACGATGGGTAACATGCGAGCAAGTTGGCGGCTTCCTTGGGGTTGAGGATGGGGGGCAAGGATGCAATGCACGGGTTGTTCTGGTACTGAGGGATATTGGGAATGAGATTGTACTCAGCGTCTGTTCCGTTCCCGATTCTTAGGTTGGATGGCAACGACTCTGGGGTCTCATCAGTGTGCATTGGGTAACTCCTTTGGTGTGGATGGTGATTGAAGAAACAGCGGTTTACCGACGTATTCGTTGTCGTCATCCGAAGACGACGCGGGATCGGTTTGCCGCTCCGTTGTTAACTGGCCGAGTTGATCAACACGCGCTTCAACAGCCCTGACGCCCTTCATGCCTTTCAGTCGAGAAGCTGTGGTGTGTCCCTTCTGAGCGATCTCTGATAATTCGGTTTCTTGCTGAATAATTTGATCGGCGTGTTGATCGAAGGGAATCTCGCGAATTAGGTCTGGCAGAAACGCGTGTTTGTCCTCGATCGTTTTCACAGTCAAGTAGTCGAGAATGTCACCCCAATCGGCCTCGCCTAAGTTGTGCTCGCGGGCACGATCCACGAGTTGGCACTGAACAATATCCTGACCATTGTTCAGGCGGAGATAAATGTGCTGAGGATCGGCGGGATTCCAGGAGAGTGGTATATGCCCAGGACGACGTCGATATCGGACAAACCATTGGTCGTCTTCTGCCATCGCGCAGGTATAGTGAAGCCCGTTGAATTCAATGCCTCGTGGTGTAAGGGTGCCTTCTCCGGACGGTAGAAGGGTCGCCATGACACGCTCCTCCGGGAGCTGGCGGGGCGTCGCATTGGAGTTTTGCAGCCCCCACCGCCACAACTGGGCCGGATACGGCTCCACGCCGTCCTCGATCATCCATGGCGTGCGCTCATAGGTGATGAGGCGATGCAGGGTGTTGTATCGAAGAAAACGGTTGGCTAAAAAGGCTCGTAACGCCTGGAGGGTCAGTTTGGCATCGAGGCGATAATCCGGTCCCCCTCGAAGGGAGAGATCATGCACATAGCCGGGGGTGAACTGGAGGTATTCTGACACCGTCCGGAAGTGGCGCTCGACGATCGCTTTCCAATCAGGCCGGTACGCCGGAGGGTTTTGAACGGTGATACCGAGTGCGCCCTGCAGTTCATCGGAGAGGATGCTCTTTAATTCCCCGTTGTCCGCCAAAAGCGTTGCGGGAAGATATTGGCTAGGCCATGCCGGGGTGGAAATGGGCAATTGATACTTCTGTTCGTACCGCTGAAACTGTTTCGTCTTATCTACGTAAGCGTGTAACAGCGCCTGTTTGGCTCCTTCCCAATTGGGCCCTTCCAGCAGAACGGCGAATCCGACGACCATCCGGCTAAACACATCCATGACGACATACAGTACCGGACGACCGATCACGTGTTTTCGATCGATGGAACTCACCGCATACAGGTCGAGGACCGTCGCGTCGATTTGATATACCGCGCCAGGGCCGATCAGCAGTGAGCTGGAATCCCCAAGGATGGGCCGGTACTCCAGAGGCCAGGTTAAGTTCCCATGACGTTTGGTCGCTTGTTGCTCTTTGTTGAGCAACTTCTCGCAATGGTAGCTGGCTTGATTGAGCGAGATCGGAATGGAGTCGGGGAGAGATTGTGCGAGGAAGAAGCCTGTGCCCGCGTCATAGTTGAACCCGATTTCACTATAGCGTTCCTTACACGCTGTACGATACGCCGCTGCAAAGTCTATTCGATTGTGCTTTTCATAGAGCGGGAGGACGACCGATTTGAGCCAGATAATGTCTTCGGGAAAGACGTTTCTGCTGTGGTCGTTCCGATTCAGTAGCACCGCTTTGGTTGGCCGTCCGAGCTTCTTGCCACCCGGTTCTGTCGCCATACGGCCAACTCCAGGTGCACCGCAGTTCTTGTAGTGGGACAGAAACGCATTTTTGATCTGGCCGCATTCCCACCACCGACGGAGATATTTTGTCACCGTCTGCCGACTCCAGCAGGTGTGCTTGACAAGGCGATCGATGATCCCAGGGCGTTGATCAGGATCGAGGAGATCTCCCCACTTGCCTTCCAGAGCCGGTGCGAGTTTCTTATATGTCGCATCGCGTTTCTTGCCGTACCCTTCAAAGCGTGTGCGTTCCCGTGCCGGCACTATTTCTATGTCTTCATCGCGCACCGACAAGTGATCGTATGGATCCACGAGAAGGGTCTTTGTGGTTCTCAACCGCAGCGCCTGTTCAAGGACTTTACGAGATGCCTCTGTCGGCCATGCGTTGGGGGCATCGATGTCGTATAAAATCACTCGATCGCCCGTGTATTCCAGCGACAGTATCCGTTCCCGACGTGGCGGCGTCGATGACGACTCTGGTGTCCATTCCAGCACAGCGTTTTTGGCAAGGCGCATACAGATCCCTCACTTCGAATGGGGCATGACAAGTATTAATGGTTCTCGCCGAATCCTTCGGGGAGTCTGTCTTCCAACAAACGTCTCATTCCTGAAATCAGCGGGCAGGTGCATAGGTTGTGTCCTTTGACGATTGGAATACGAGCGGTCTTCTCGGATGAAACGGCACTGACCAATCGAGTGGCCAGGCTCGATGGGCAAAGAAAAAGCGGGCGACGTGTAATGCAGTGCCAGGCGGCAAAGTTAATTCATCGTCGATCTTCGTTGTGATGTGGGCCAGAATCGCTCCTGGATACACGTGGGGAATCAAAAGCTGGCAGATCCGATGAATGACGGCAGGATCCAACGGATGGAGCGCATCGGGTCTGAGGTAGGGATGGAAGACCTGAAGATTCTCGCGGTACCCGCGAGAAAACTCCTGGTCGGTGAATACAAACCAGGAGACTCCACGGCGCGCCCAGTACTGTCGTTCGATCTCAAGTTTTTCAAGAACCCGGGCATCCTGGAGTTGCTCAGCGGGCTTTACGCACCAGGCTTCATACGCGATCGTATCTCCGCGCAGGACCGTGACGAGGAGATCGGTAGTCATCACAATTGGAAACTTCGAGATGGGATCACGGGGATGGGCAACATTCAATTCTCGGGCAATCGCTAACGTCTCGTCGTGAGGAAACAGGGGAAACTGTTCTCGAAGATCGAGGACGTCTTTGCGAAATTCCATGTGCTGAAACAGGCGCAGTTCGATTTTGCTCATCAGGTGGTGAATACGCGGCACGGTAACGCCCAGAATCCGCGTGCGCAAGCCGCGAGATTTCACGTCGCGGATCGTCAGCCACGGCAAGTAGTCCTTTAGGACGCCCTGACCACGGCCTTGCTTCAGCCGCCGCTTCAGTACCTTTTCTGTAAATCTCCGCTGATGTCGCGCCATGTCGCCACCTCTCTCCAAAACACGTTCTGCTTGTCTTCCTCAGCACCTGTGATATTTCTAGCATCAGAAAATCCACAGTGAACCGGGACAGTGACGGGACAAAAGCAGGATGCGAACACGATTTCAGATCGGGGGTGGTTCATGGTGGCGCTATAGCGCCTATGAAATACGGTCGGGGCTTCTTCAGCCGCGTAAAGACGCCGTCCTCGAAGAAGTCGATCTATGGAAGTTACGAAGCCAAGAGGCACGTGGACGAAAGGAGGCGCCTTACCAAACATTGATCAATCTCGTGCGGCAGGGCGCGCAATTCAACGGCAAACACTGGCGCTTTAAGCCTTCACGGCAATGGAGAGAGCAACTTCTGGACTGGTGCTCATCCAATGGATTGCTCGGAATTCTGCCTCAAATTACTCACAGCGTGACGCTTGCGCCTCACTGGAGTGCATTTGCCGATGTAGAACGTGGCGTAAGGAACAGCAAGGCAGTGGTCCTTGTTCCTGAAGCATTTCGATTTGACCGTTCGAGTCTCGGATGGATCCGGCAATCGTATGGTGGCCTATTCCAGCACCCTAATGTGCAACGACCATATTCCAAACAGATGGAAGGACGAGCCATTCCTAGGCACTTGTGGCCAGCCAGATGGCCACGGCCGAGCGTATTCATCCAGCCAATAGATGACTATGGTGACTTAGGTGAGTTAACGGAAGAACCAATTGGTCGAACATGGGGGAAGTTTTTCCCTTCCGTACCCGAGAATAAGCGTGATGTGTACCCCTATCCGATGCCACATGACGATGAGTTCTGGAAGATCTATACAGAGCCAGTGGAGCTTTTCTGGAAGATGGGAATGAGGTTAGCGCGGATCGATGAAATTTTACGGAAATATAGGGAGAAGTTAGCCGACAAACAATTTCGGATAGATCTGGCTATCGCACTTGGTGACTATATTGACATAATGACGAGCGATGACGACGAAGATGAGAACGAAGGCGATGATGTCCGTAGGATTTTTGCAAAGAACGATCAGTACAGCCATTATCTGCTTCTATGCTGGGCGGTGAGCAGCCTTAATCGCCTTGTACAAACCGTGCAGCCTGCGTTGATGGTTAATGAGACTCGCTTAGAGCAAAAGTGGTTTGCCAGTTCTTTACTGAGCGCCTTTGCTATGATGATGGTTCAGGACTTGGCAGGAGGAGTCATCGTCAGAGAGTGTCCTATGGATCGTAGAGTATTCTCCGTGCAGGCCGAGCGCTGGACCAAATATTGTTCTAACAAATGTGCAGAGAGAGGTAGGAAGAGGGAGCAAAGGGCAAGAAAGAGGCCGAAGTTAGCTGAGTAGCTCCAAGCTTACTCTCTGGGGCAATAGGCCGATCTAAATGGGCACTGTGCAGGAATTTATCTTCCCTGAAAGACACTAAATTAAAGATCATTAAGCGCATGAACTGGGTTTAGTGGGGGGGCAGTAGCCTACCGGTCAATACATGCCTGTTGTCATAGAAGTCTGCATCAGGAATGTTCAGATCCTGATATGACACACGGTTCCGCTCCCACGGATCATGTCGTCTTTCATTGTAATAACTCCTTCAATCGTTTTAGACGTTCATTGATGAGATCAACTTCCTGCTTCGGTGTTTTGATCCCAGTTTTCGATTTCGTCTGGAAGGCATGGATCACCCACAGATCATCGTCAATCTGAACCGCATACATCACCCGGAAAGCATTGCCACGAAACCGCAGGGCAATCTCGAAAACACCAGCCCCATTCCTATCATCGGCTTCGCGATGTCGGCCTTGCTACTGGTAGGCCACCACGCCAGTTCAACAACTTTTGTTTCCAAACGGTAAAGAGATTTCCTTCCACGGACAGATCAGAGCCCTAGGCTCACAACTCCTGCTCCAACAACGCCCCATTCTTCTGCAACCACACCTTGGCCTTTTCCATGCTTGGTATCTGCGCTCTGACGATGTTCCAGAAACGCGGTGTGTGATTCGGTTCGAGTAGATGCGCAAGTTCGTGCACCACCACGTAGTCGATGACGAACATCGGTGCCTTGATCAGCCGCCAGTTAAAAATCACGTTGTCGGATGGGGTGCAGGAACCCCAACGGTATTTTCCGCTTCCGATCTTGGCCCCCTTGTAGATCACACCTAGATTGTTTGCATGAATTGCTGCCCTTGTGAGAATCTTTTCCTCGGCCCTGGCTATGAACCAATCTTGAAAAGCAGCCGACTTGTCGGCGAGTGCGCGCGGTACAAGATACTTCTGCTCGAAGTGAATCTTCCCGCCGCCATCAACCAGCTCGATGCGGTACTGCCTGCCGAGGTATGGCACGGACTCGCCGGTGACCAACTCCTTGCCAGGCGGGTGTGGCAGCGGGTTGTATTTCTGCGTGTGCTTGGTTTTTTCGTAGAGCCATAGCTTGCGCGATTCGACCACCTGGCGAATCTTGTCCACCGAGGTCCCCTCGGGTGCGGTCACGACTACGGAGCGATCCCGTTCCACAGTAATGGTGAGCGTCTTGCGCTTGGCAAAAACGACTGTGTAATCCACTTCCATTTCAGCTCGCGTACAGAATCCGGTCGTTGTTTTTCTCGGCGATCTCCATCACGCGCGAAATGATCTGGTTGCGGTTGGCCACCACATTGGGCAGAGACTTGAACGTTTCCGACACCAGAATCTGCTGTATCTCGGCTCGTAATTTATTGCGTGCGGGGACGCTTTCCCAGAAGCTGGTGAGCTTTAGCTCTCGCTCCAAGACCAGAAACACCTGCTGGGTCAAATTCACCAACTGGCTGACCTGGTCGTCGGTAAGAGCAACAGGCCCAAAGATTTCTGTTTTGAACATGCGAAAGAACGGCATCTGCTTCTTCTTGTGCAGACCGTAGGTTGGTTCATGGGCAGCTTCGATGATACGCTTGCGCAGCTTCTCCAGCTCTTCGTAAATCTTCTGCCAGTTGTCTTTAAACTCTTGCAGGATGGCCGCGAGCGTCGCTGAGAACGACGCCTGTAGCTCAGGGTCGTCATCTAACTCCACGTCCAGATGGTGGCGGATGGCGTGTTCCACTTCGGCAGCCTTGGTCTTCACGCGCGTGCGCTTGGCGACCTTGCGCTCGAAGTCCTCGTCCAGGATCGAGATCGGTTTCACCTTTTGATCGATGCCCTTCGAGATGAGATACTGATCGGTGATAGCCCGCAGCTTAGGCGGGATGCCTGTCATGCTCAGTCGTTGATCGTTCAGGTGGCGGCCGGCCAGCACATTGATCTCAGTCAGTGCGTTGTAGGTCTTCAGGTAATCCAGCGCTTCCTTGGCTGGGAACACGAGGTCTAGGCTGCGGGTCAGCTTCTTGTAGGCCAGCATGAATTCGAAGCGGATGTCTTCATCATAGAAGAGATCAAAAAAGGCGTCGTGGTCATTGAGGTCGGCTAAGCCATGCTTTTCCAGCAACGCCATGGTCGCCGCGAAGTCGGCTTGCAGCTCGCGCCGCTCATCCTCGGGGAAACTCAAGGTGTCGAGCACTTCTTTCTGTTCACGCTCATCGTAGTTATCGATGGCCTTCTTGAGGTGGTGCCCAATGCCAACGTAATCGACAATCAGACCTTTCTCCTTCGCCGCGCCCGCCACCCGATTGACGCGTGCAATAGCCTGCAACAGGTTATGCGCCACAACCACCTTGTCCAGATACATCACCTGTTCAATGGGTGCGTCGAAGCCGGTGAGCAGCATGTTGTTGACGATCACGATACCGATCTCGCCGGTCACGCCTTCGTCCTCGGCCTCGAAAGGCAACTTGAAGCTCTTGATAGTGCGCGTATGGCGGCTGCTGTCGCCGTATTCCTTGATGTGGGGCAGGTCGTTATGGCTACCGGAGATCACCACGTCGGTCTTGAGCTTCCTTAAGCACGCAAGATTGAGGCTTAGCGGGTTGGCCTTCTCCAGCTTTGTGATCGCCTCTGCTAGCGCGTCATCCAGCGCCGTCTTATAGCGCACCGCTGCCTCGCGCGAGGTCGCCACCACCTGGGCCTTGTAGCCATTGGGGAACACATGCTCCAGATAGTGCGCCACCATGTCCTTGGCCTTGGCCTCGATGGTGGGTTTAGCTTCCAGGTACGCCTCGCGGGAGCCGTAACCGAGGATTTGGAGGCGTTGCGGAAGGTTGTAGTCGCTGAACACGTCAGCAAAGGTGCTGTCCATACCTTGTTGGTCTGGTACCTCGGCGTTGTGGGTGCGGCCTTCATAGACGATTTCCAGCGTCACACCATCTTCGATAGCCTGGCGCATGGTGTATTTGTCGATGTAGTCGCCGAAGACTGTCTCCGTCTTATCGATGGGCGTACCGGTATAGCCGATGCGCGCGGCGTTGGGAATGGCCTTATCAAGGTTCGCTCCCAGCAGAGCATACTGCGACCGGTGTGCCTCGTCGGTCATCACCAGGATGTTCGGGCTCTTATTCAGTTCGGGAAATGCTTCCGACAGATCAGCTTCGCGGAACTTATGGATCATCGCCATGACCAGGTCGGAGGAGTCGCTGCGTAGCAGCTCCTTGAGCTTGACGATGCTGTCCGCCACCTTCACCGTGAAGCCGGTATCTCCGCCCGTTTCGCCGAGCTGCTGCTCCAGTTGCGTGCGGTCGGTCACGAACACCACTTTCCACTTGGAAAGTTGGGCGTGGCGGTACATTTCACGCACCATAAACATCATGGTCAGCGACTTGCCCGAGCCCTGGGTATGCCAGACGATGCCGCTACGAGCGCGGGGCGTCGTGCCTGTGAGCAAACGCTGCACCGCGAGCTTCACGGCGCGGAACTGCTGATAGCGCCCCACGATCTTGATGAGCTCGCCTTTGTCTGATTCTGAGAAGATCGTGAAGGTGCGGATGATGTCGAGCAGGTTCTGCCGATCCAGCATGCCGGCCACTAACCGCTGCTGGTCGTTGGGGCTGCTGTCACCGTGGGCGAGGTCCTCCACCGTGTGCGGGTAAGGGTCGGACCAGCGGTAGAAATGCTTTTCGATGTGAGTGGTGATGGTCCCGAACTTGGCGGTATCGCGGCAGGTGGCCACCACAAACTGATTGAAGTAGAACAGTGGCCCGCTGCCCTCGCCTTTGGCGCCACGCTGCTCGCTGTAGCGCAGCATTTGGTCGATAGCCTCAGGAATCGGCTCCTTCACCTTGGGCGACTTGCACTCGATCACCACCAACGGCAGGCCGTTCAGGAACAAGATGATGTCTGGGATGATGTGGTGTTCAGTGCCGAGGATGCGCAGCTTGAACTGGCATACGGCGATGAAGCGGTTGTTGGTCAGGTGCATGAAGTCGATGTAACGCACTGTTGGGCTCTTATCGCCCGTTTTGCGATTCTCAGCAACGCTGGTGTTCTCCAGCAGCAACGTCAGCACATGGCGGTTGTTTTCTAGAAGATTGCTGCCAGGGAAGCTGGCGATGAGGCGCTTGGCTACTTCCTCGACCTGGTCGTCTTCCATCCAGGGGTTGATCACCTTCACTTGCTCGTGAAGAACTGACTCCAGCACTACCTCATCAAAGCTCTTGCGAAAGGTTTGCTTCGGCTCCTGCTTCATCTCCAGGTCAATAACCTCCCAGCCCAGTTCCGCCAACTGACCGAGCAGTGGTTTCTCGACGTGGTTACGTTCGTCGAGGCGGATATGGGCAGGGGTCTTGTCCTGGTAGGCCATGAAGTGATCCTTATTATTGGGGGTCTGCTCTCACAAGGAGTGGGGTCACACGGCGTTCGCCAGTGAGAAGGTCTTTCATCATCCCGGCTTTCTGAAGAAGTAATTTGTCTCGATATTTGATACTTGCCTGCCAAGCCTTATGACTTTGATCAAGTAATTCGCAAATTACTTTCTGTTCATCATCTGGCGGAACTGGAACTCTAAGCTTTCGCACTTCTGCGATGTTAATGCCTTTTACAGCTTGACCGAGCGTCTGCAGATCAACCTGCCTTTGAACATCTATCGACTGAAGGAGATAAAAGAAAAACATTGGGAGATGCCCATCCTTTAGTCTTATGCGCGCTGTGTCCTGTGTAATATTTGCCCCAGCGAGAACTGGCGGCACTAAAGCTATTCTCCCTGTCGTTCCCCGAATAGTGATGAGCAGGTCATTTGTGCGAAGCCGTGACCGCTTGTATGCTGCATCAATCTTTGGGTCTGTTAGAAGAATATTGTTCAAGCAAATCGCGCCATCAAATATGTCCCTTACTTTGATTACAGGGACCCCGTCATCCACACCTGAACCAGGCATAAGAATCCCATAGCAGATAGGCGCGTCTGACCGCACGCAATCGTCGAGCAGCTTCACTTGCCACTCCACCGGAACGCGCCCCAGTGGGGAATCTTTGAAGGCATGGGTTGCTTTGGAGCGGATGTTGCCGTGTTCGTCGATGCCCTTGGTGAGCAAGTCCTGCATCAGGCCGATCTTGATGCGCTGCTGCTTGGCGATGAGCGCCTCGGTTTGTTCAATGACGCGGTCGAACGCTGACAGTACCTCGGCGATTGTTCGTTGTTCTTGTGGGCTTGGCGTCGCAACCTTGAGCTTGTAGAGAAGCTCGCGCGACAAGCTCGGAACACCGGTAGCTTCATTTAGTGACCGAAGATCAAAAGTCTGCAAGAAGTAATAGAGCCATCTTACGTTGGTCTCGTCATGGAAGTTGCTCAGGAAATACGCCGTATCAATTGGCCAGAACTTTCCGGCCACGAAGGAAACTCTATCGATCGTACCTTTTCGGCCGAGGATAATTGACTCGCCATCATACAAGTAGTTAGTGCCGTACCTTTCTACTCCGCCTGTACCGACGACAGGTATCTCCCCATCATCCGACAAAATGGCACCAGCCGATTTGCCGTAATTAATCGTTGCCACTTCGCACAACGATTTCCATTTCCACGAATTGGGAAGAATGCGGTTCATCCTATATAACCTAAGCTCGAGAGGAAGGACTTGAGCGCCGACAGCGTCTTTTCCCGCTCCTCCTCCAGTGCCTGACTCGACACCGCGTACTTGTCCCACAGGTTCTCGACGATGGCGAGCAGTGCGCGCTTCTCGGCATTGAGATAGCGCAGCAGTTCCTTATTGGCGAAGTCATGCAATTTCTTAAGGATCAGGCGCTTGGCGTCTTGCTCGCTGATCTGTCCGCCAATGGCTTTTAGCTGGTCCTCAATGCGGGTGAGGCGCTGCTCCAGCGAGGACTTGTCCTTCTTGAGCTTGGTGTGTTTATTCTTCTCTGCCCTCACGGCCAGGTTCAGCTTCGCCATATTCGCTTCCACTTGGACAATGAGTGCCTTCGTCTCCGCCTTGTCCTCCTCCCCACCGATGCGCTTGAGGCGCAGTTTCAGCTCTAGCTCGTTCTGTTTTTGCTGGAGTGCTGCCTTGTGGGTCTTGATGCGGGTCTCGATGGCGCTGATGCCATCGCGCAGGTCTTCGTATTTCTTGCGTTCTTTCTTGGCGGAGTCGGTCTTGTTATCGGCGAGGTCGTCGATCAGCTCCTTCAGATATTTCTTGATGACGGCGGCGGTGAGTTTGGAGTCAGCTTCTTCGTCCTCGGATTCTTCCGGCTCGTAATTTGCCGCTTCGGCAGAGGCTTCCACGGCCTCGTTGAGTTCGCCCTGGGCTTCGTTGATCTTGCCTTCCAGCGCCTCGATCTCGTCCGCCTCTTTCTGAAAGTATTCGGCGATGAGGTAGCTATCCGGGATCAGGGTATGGTGCCAGCCGGTGGAGATGACGGTCTTCAGGTCGTAGCGGATGGCCTGCCACCAATTGACGAACACGCCCGCGCTCTTGAATTCGTCCAGCACCCCCAAGGGCTGGAGTTTGGTTTTCAGCGTGGTAAGCAGTTCGGAGCGCACCTCGGGCAGCTTGCGGCCCTCCCGCAGTTGAGCGAAGTCGTGCTGCGCTACCTGCCACCATTGTTCTAGCGTGATGTGGTGGGTAGCGATCTTGTCTTGCAATTTGATGTCAGCTTCCAGCGCAGTCTTGATAGTGGGCTTCGCCGTGATGGAGGTGCAAAAGACGAAGTAGTGTAGGCGCAGCGGCTCGAAAAAGATTTCCGGCTTCACACTGAACTTGTCGAACTCGCTTTGTTTTGCGGCGACTTCCTTCTCCGGCACGCCGCCGATCAAGTGGGCCTGCACGTCCTCCGGCTCGGGCTCGGGGGTGTTGTCCACGTACCGGCGGATGTTGAGGTTGTAGTCGTGCTGGTTGACGATCTCGTCCTTGTCCACCAGGCGACTGTATTTGGGGATGGTGAGCTTGTGGGTGAACACGTGGTCGATCTTTTCGATGTCTTCGGGACGCAGCTTGTTCTGATTTTTACCCTCGGCGTATTCGCGGTCGGCGTTGATGAACAGCACCTTGTCGCGTAGCTGATCGGGCTTGCTCTTGTTGACCACCAGCACGCAGGCCGGGATGCCGGTGCCATAGAACAGACCAGGCGGCAGGCTGATGATGGCCTCGATGATGTCGTCCTCGATCAATAGTTCGCGGATAAGCTTTTCCTTGCCGCCGCGAAATAGCACACCGTGGGGCATGATAGTGGCCATGTGGCCGTCGGGCTTGAGGCTGGCGATCATGTGCTGCACGAACATGAGGTCGGCCTTCTTGCCGGTTTCCGGGCAGAACTCCCGGAAGCGGGTGGTGAAAGTCATGTTGGCGCGGCTGTAATTCTGCGAGAACGGCGGGTTGGCGAGCACGCGGTCGAACTTGCGCGGCTGGCCGTTTTCCAGAATCTGCGGGTCTTCCAGCGTATCCCCGTTTTCGATGGTGAAGCGGGTGATGTTGTGGAGGATCATGTTCATGTTGCAGATAGACCAGACCGTGCCGTTGGAATCCTGGCCATAGAGGGCAAGGTCGTTGGGGTCCTGCCCTTGTTCCTCGACGTACTGGTGCGCCTGGATTAGAAAACCGCCCGATCCGGCAGTGGGGTCGTACACGGTGTTGCCGGCCTGGGGCTTGGTGAGCTGCACCAAGAGGCGTACCACCTCGGCGGGCGTGTAGAACTCGCCGCCCTTTTTGCCGGCGCTGTCGGCGAAATACTTGATCAGGTATTCGTAGGCCGCGCCCAGGAGGTCGGGGAACTCGAAGTTGTCGTTGACCAGCACGAACTGCGGCTGATTGAAATGATCGAGCAGATCCTTCCATTTCTGGTCGGGGATCTTGGTCTTGCCCTTGACGGCGTTGAAGTCGATGTTGTTCTTCAGCACCCCGGCCAGGGCGTCGTTCTCGTCCTCAATCGCCGCGATGGCCTTGTTAAGCATGTTGCCGATGTCATGCTTCAGGTGTTTGAGCGGCGGCACCTCGTTGCCGTCGTCGTCGGTCCAGCTTTCGTGCCAGCGGGCGCGGGGCGGCACGTAGAAGGTCTCGCCGTAGGAGGTCTTGTCGTTGAGCAGCTCCCCCAGCAATGCGGGCTGGTCCTTCAGGTGAGCAAACGTCGTGTTGCGCAGATGGGCGCGCTTGCGGTCGAACTCATCCGACAGGCGCTTGATGAACAGCATGCCGAAGATGAATTCTTTGAACTCGCTGGCGTCCATCTTGCCGCGCAAAATGTCTGCGGCCTTGAAGAGAAAGGATTCGAGCTGCGAGAGGGTGATCTTTTCTTGTTTCATGTCCAGGGGCAGGAAACGTCTAGCCGAATGGCTTGAGCCGCTGCATTCCATATGGTTCGGATGGTATTGGTCATTCTGCTGCCTCTTTGACTGAGCCTAGGAAATGCGTAAGTTGTTGTTTTGGCTTTAAATGCTCGCGCCGCAACCTTTTGATCGCTTGAGGGTCGTATGCCTATATCCATTTGGGGCTTAGAGGATACAGATTTCACAGAGAGAAATCACCACACTGAATTAAGTCTATGGAGTGAAGAAAGCACTTGTTTTCAAGGCGGTCTGTTTATTAACAGGGCCGATTGATCATCGTGTTGTGGTTGCCAAAGCCGGCAATCCACAAAAAGCGAAATGGCAGACTGAGACTCTGATGAAATCCCTAATATCGATCGCACTCGGAGTTTGCGGGCAGCCTTCGAGCGGACGACCCGATGTGGCTTAGCGAATCTGTATATGGCTCGACGGCATCTGCTAGCCGTGGCCTAGCGGACGTGTGTGTGAACGGGGCGCGAGTGGCCTGACGGCGGGCAACCCCCGCTAACGACGGTCCCGGACCTGTGCAGTCCAATACGGGTAGCCCGGATTGTCCACCCTATGAACAGATTTCTCAGCGTAAACGTGAATTGATCAGACCATCCCTAGTGTCGCGTTTGACTGCCCCATACCATATGCGGTATCGTCTTGGCCATCCTTGGGATACCCCTAGCCCGCGGGCCTGAACAAGGTGCTGCGACAGCTAGAGGGTGCGCCGACGCTCCAAGGACGGAGCGCGGATGGGTCAGTCCACACGCTGGAGCCCCCACAGAGGAGAACCTTCGCATGATGGTTCTGCATATGACCGGAGCCTGGACGACAAGCTCCCACTGGACGGTCGCAGAGCTATATTTCTGGGCGAAGGTGAGCCAGGGGTTGGAGTTGACGCGAACCTCTAAAAACGTAAAGTAGAGGAGGATGCCGTGACGACAAAAGCCGATCCCTGCAAAAACGTGCCCGGGCAGTGCTGAGGACGACGGCGCTAAGCGTCAGCCTCGGCCTAGTCTTGACGATACCCCTAGCCCGCGGGCCTGAACAAGGTGCTGCGACAGCTAGAGGGTGCGCCGACGCTCCAAGGACGGAGCGCGGATGGGTCAGTCCACACGCTGGAGCCCCCACAGGATGAGCGTTCTTGCTTCGACTGAGCCGAGGTTAGCCAGTGGCGGCTCAGTATCCGCAACACCAGTAGATCCCTTTAGATTTTATAAGAAAATTTACAGCAGGAAGACACTCCGTTCTGCGTGGAGAGTCGTCTATGGGAATGGTATTGCCTCAGAAAAAGAAGAAACAAGAAGGCTAGTAAAAGAATTTAGCGTGGATATTGAAACCCACCTAGAGAGGATCTATCGTCAGCTGCTCAAAGACAAGTTCACATTCATGGCTGCTGAAGGCATTCTCATACCTCGTAAAGGTAAGACCCCTCGGCCCCTCGTGAAATCTCCTATCCCCAACCGCATTGTTCAGCGAGCCATTTTAGAAGTCTTACAAGCTGACCCGAATTTAGAGCCCTTCTATAAGAATCCTTCGAGTTTTGGGGGGATCAAGGGAAGGCGACTGGGCGTGCCTGGTGCTGTGAAAGCGGTATATGAGGCGATCACATCAGGTCTGGCAAAGTACTATATCAGGTCGGATATTCCTTCGTTTTTCACAAAGATACCCCGGAGGATCGTACTTGAAAAAATAAGTCGTGTAATCCCTGATGAAAAGTTCCAAGCGATTCTCGAAAAGGCAACCGACGTCGAGCTTGCAAATCTAGCACGGCTTGGATCTGCAGCGGCCTTATTTCCTAGCTATGAGGTTGGAGTTGCCCAAGGATGCTGCCTGTCACCGTTGCTCGGGAACATCTTGTTAGAAGATTTTGATCATGCCTTGAATGGCCGAGGAATCGCCTGTATTCGATACATAGATGATTTCATAATTCTCGGCCCCGATGGTCGGAAGGTTGAAGCCGCATTTAACAGTGGATTGAAAATGCTGGCGCGGTATGGATTGGCCGCCTATGACCCAAAAGTTAACAAGGATAAGGCTGACGCCGGAGAGGTCAGTCGCGGCTTAGAATTCTTAGGATGTAACATTCGTCCAGGAATGATTAGTCCAACCCGTAAATCGCGACAACGTATTATCGATGCTGTCAAGCTAGCGTTAGATAAAAGCTTTCGGTTAATGGACGACCCTGAACGACTTTGGGAGGCAGGATTGGGTGCTGTGGATAGCCTTGCTGATGTAAGTCACATGCTTCAGGGTTGGGGAAATCAGTATGCGTTCTGCAATGATCGCGAGGTACTAAAAGCGATTGACTCCGAAGTAAATGGTCATATCGAAAATTACTGGAGAGCAATCGCAAGACGCTATTCGAAGTTCACCTCTGATAGAGACATCCCTAGTTCCAGAAGACTCCTAGGAGTCCATCTTCTGACAGATAGTAAATTTGATCCCATAGTCGATTCTGTGAAAAAGTTGCATCGGCCAACTGTGAGTTCCCTTCACTAGCTCATTCTAGCCTAGATGGTGGTCTGATGGCCGAATACTATTCAGCGGATCATGGTTCTTTTACCCCAGACAGCCTGCGCGAGGCCCAACCTGACGTGCAGCATGACGTAATGGAGGCCTGGTTCCGGGACAGTTTTGAAGACCCTGCTAACCGTACCCCATATGAATCTGCAGAGGGTGGATATATTTGGATCTGGGGCGGTCCCTATGACGCACGGGAGGAACTGGAAAGTGAGTTTTCGGGTTTTGTGCCCGATGAGATTATTGGGGAACTGATCGATGAGTTGGAGGGCGAGTGCTATGAATGGGCACCAACTCCTCGAACCGAGGACTACGATGAGTATGTTGCTGAGGATATTGCGGAAATCAGCGAATATCGTCGCAACTTTTCGTCCGCGATTGAAGATATTCAGCGGCTGCTCAAGACCGAGGTGGACCCTACTTCGGCGCAGTGCTTATGGCGGCTCCTGTATGTAAACGTGATTACTGCGCTAGAGACTTATCTGTCCGACGCGTTCATCAACACGGTTCTCAATCGGCCCACGTTAATGCGCCGCTTCATCGAAACGTGTCCATCCTTTCTAGGGGAAAAAATTCCTCTCTCAGAAATATTTAAGGCTCAAGAGCAGATTGAGCGGAAGGCACGTAGTTATCTAGTAGATCTTGTGTGGCATCGACTTGATTGTGTCAGGGAAATGTACCAAACGACCTTAGGAATAGGTTTTCCGTCTGACATTGGAGTGGTCCATCGAGCTGTGGTGGTACGGCATGATCTGGTGCATCGTAATGGAAAAACAAAAAAGGCCGAAGAGATCACGATGACACCCAAGGAGATCACCGATTTGATCACGGAGGTCGAAAAAATCGTCGAGTCGCTCGACGAAAAGCTTTCTAAAGTTAGGCGCGGAATCGATGAGCCTCTGAAGTTGCCAGAGAGCACGGATTTCTAGAGAGCTGCAGAACCTGGTAGCGGTACAGTACCCACCACCGCCAATAAAGAGTCGGGCCAAATTCCTGAGGCATACCCGGGTATGCCAACGACATAGACAAACCAAGAGCTGGTAAGAACTTTATTCTTTGTCCTCTTTGTTAGGTAATAACTTTAGGTGCCATGTAACAACTTTATTAAGGTGGTAAGGACTTTATTCTGTCCCTACACCGACCGTGCTGTAGACGGTCGTCTTTACTCCCTAAAAAATCGCATGTTATAGTCGCACGCTTGCGCGACGGTTCATTTCTCACGGGGGGTCACATGCCGGAAGTTCCCGTTAAGATGTACATCGATAAGTTGTTGAAATCATGCCGCGATGTGCAGCGTCCATTGGCGTTGCTTTCGGGCCCCGTGAAGGATCGCGCGCTATGGGCTATGGCGGATCGGTTGCAAGCGGATGAGGAGCAGATTTTCGCGGCGAACCTGCTGGATGTCGATGCCGTGGGGAAGACGCTGCTGGGGGAAGGGTTGCGGGGAGAGCGGGTGAAGGAAGCCGTCACGCGCGTGCGGATGATGCCGGATGATGTGAAGGAGCTGGCCGAGCGTCTTCGTCTCATCGCTGATTTGCCGGATCCGGTCGGTGCGGTGACCAAGCGATGGGAGCGGCCTGACGGGTTACAAGTAAGCCGGGTTCGCGTGCCCCTCGGGGTGGTCGGCGTGATTTCAGAAATGAAGCCGTTGATTACCGTGGAGTCCTTGGCCCTCTGTCTCAAGTCCGGGAACGTCTGTGTCTTTCGTCCGGCGTTTGAGTGGAGTCGGACGCATCAGGCCATTGAATCGCGAATGCGTGAAGAGGCGGAGCGCGCGGGAATTCCTGTAGGTGCGTGGTTATTGGTTGACCGGCCCGAGAAGGAAGTGGCGCTGGAAATCATGCGCGCCGGGAAGAGCGTGGATGCGATTGTGCCCCGTGGCGGCCCCGGCCTTCGCAAAGCCATGCATGAGCAGGCGAAGATGCCGATTCTCTGTTACGACTACGGGATCAGCCATGCCTACGTCGATGCGGATGTCGATATCCCGATCGCGCAGAATGTCGTCATCAATTCAAAAATTCAGCATGCGACATCCACCAATTCCATCGATACCTTGTTGGTGCAGCAGGGGATGGCGCGGCCGTTCCTGGCGGCGCTCATTCGCCGTCTGCTTGAAGAATATAAGATTCAGGTGATCGGCTGTCCGAAGACCGTGGCGCTCATGGGGCAAATGGCGATGACCGGACACGAAGCGGTCACTCCGGCTACCGACGAAGACTGGGACCGGCAGTTCCAGTCACCGGTCTTGGCGATCAAGATGGTGGCGGGACTCGATGAGGCGCTGGCGCATATTGCCGACCATGGGCCTTGTCTGACGGCTGTGATTGCCACGTCTGACTATAATTCCGCGATGCGTTTTTCGCGTGAGGTGGATGCGACGGCGGTGATGGTCAATGCATCCACTCGACTCAACTCCGGCGACGGGTACGGCATGGGGCCGGACATCGGGCTCAATCTGTCCCGCGTACAGGCCAAAGGGCCGATCGGACTCGAACAGCTGACGAACGAGAAGTATGTAGCGTTCGGCGGCGGGCAGTTACGTCATCCGCATCCGGTGCCGGACACCTATGAAGACGCCATCATGCTGAAGCGCGCATGATCGCCTGCTGAAAACGCGCTCCAGCTTCGTTCTCAGTTGCTCGATCCACTCGACGTACCGAAGGACGTACGCCTCGTGGCTCTCCCTCCTTGCGGCCTTGCTGGAACACGTTTTGAGCAGGCGTTGAGGATGTTGAAACATCCTCTGCAAGAGGCTCATGAACAGTTCTGGCTCTCTCGATCAACTTCATGCCCACCTGGCCCAATGGGGCCTTCGATCGTTCTCGTCCGATGCGGATTATTTCGCCTGGCAGCGCGCGACGCTGTCGGCGGTGGATCTGAATCGGCTCAGTGCGCAGGTCGAGCGGAAGCGCGGCGGCGATCGTCAAGACGAAATCGCCTTCTACGATCTGACGGCGGAGCCGCATATTCTTCCCGTCCTCTACAGCCAGCGCTACAAGTATTTTATGGAGATCGGCAGCCGGGTGCTGCCTCGAATCAGCGCCGCCACGACGGTCCTGGATTATGGATGCGGGGTGGGGATTCTCACCACGTTCTACGCGCAGCATTGCTCAGAGACGCAATTTGTGGGGATTGATCGCTCTCCCGGGTCGATTGCCGTGGCGCAATCGAAAGCCAAGGAGTTGGGGTTGACTAATATCCGCTTCGAGTGCCGTGATGTGGACGTCGAGGCGCTTTATGGATCGTATGAGCGGATCATCGCAACCCATGCATTGGTTCAAGCCGAGCAAGATCCGGGAATGCCGAGTCAGGATTGGACGACCTTCGAGCGGGCGCAGGATGAGCGGCAGCAGGCCGCGTTTGAGCAGCGGACCGGCATCGATGTGCGGTTAGATCGGCTGAGCGGAGTGCTCAGTCCGGGCGGATGCATGGTCATCTTCGAGAAGACCCGCCAACTCGCCAGGCTGGTGCCGTTTCAACGGGCGCTGGCGCGCCGGGGCCTGCAATTGATCGAGCATCCTGAACCGATCCGATATCGGCTGGTCGAGGAGATTGCCGATGACGGGCCGTTCTATGTGGTGCAGAAGGGGAGCGCACGTCCTCTCGCATGGCACGAAGCGCCGGAACCTGACGAAGGCGTGCCGTTCAATCGAGCGATACTTCGATCAGTCCCACATGATCCGCAAGATCCGGACATGCCGCTATACGAAAATCATTGGCCGTCGGCGCAGCAGGCATGGGAATCTCTCACCGGTCGCCAGATCCTACAGGAAGAAACCCGTCGGGAATCCGACGGTTGCCAGCTGCATGTCGAACTCGGCTCGGCCAACGGGCTGGTCTATCTCTACTGTGCCAACACCTTCGATCAGCGGCAGTTGGTTGTGGTCGAACCGAGCCGCAAAGCCCTACTCGATTCCTACTACCGGGAGATTCTCTCTTCGTGAATGCGCTGACGGACCGGTGTGTGTGCCGCCGCATTCCGGGTTGCCTCGTGCTGCCGGTTGGCGAACGCGATAGAGATTGCGTTAGAATGCCGACCTCCAAGGAGGGTGCATGGAACAGCCGGACATCGAACAGTCTTCTCACGACGATCTGATTCTCAAGTTGCATGAACGCCCTCAGATCCCGTTGACGGAATGGCTGCGGGTCCCGGCGCATGTGCATTACAAGGCCTTTCGGATGGCCGATCCTCCGAGGCAGCGTCCGGCAAGCCGTGAAGAGTTTCGCCGCCTGGTTGAATCGTTTCAGATGGCTCCGAACCACACGGTATTGCGGGAGACGTTCGGCTATGCGGTGAAAGTCGCGCCGAACGGGGATCGCTTGATCGTCGTCTGGCAGGCGCATACGGAGTACTACAGCTATCAATTATGGCATTTGCCGGGAATGCCGGGCGCTCAGCTGACGTTCGGGCCGCTGACCTTTCCGGACTACCGGTTTCCGATTGCTCCGCTGGGGACAGAGGTCTGCCGGCTGGATATCGTGCTGCAGGCCGAGGCGATTCCGTCGAGTGATGATCTTCGTCAGCTGTTGCCGGGCCCGGTGGCCTATGGCAGCCGGATTTTCGATGACGAGACGACGGTGGTGACCAGTTTCACGCCCGATGAATATCGGCGGGAGCGGTACCTGGTGAGTGTCGGATCCCCGCGGATCGATGTGTCGCACCTCAAGAACATCGTGGATGCGGTGGTGCGGATCGAAACCTATTATCACCTGCTGCTGATGCAGAAGCCGTTGTTTTCAGCCGCGATCGATTCGATCTACACGTTCGAGCAGGTTCATCTGAAGCAGCGGGAGATCATCACCGGGCACATCAGCCATGCCGATGCGCTGGCGCTGCAACGGTGGTTGAATAGTTTGACGCAGGATCTGTTGAAGACCAACCGGCTGGCCGGGAAGCTCCATTTTGAATTATCGGCGGCGGTGCCGTACGACAAGATTGTGCATGCCACGCTCGCGTCCATGGTCGAACGGCCCTATGCTTCGCACCGGCCGCTTTCGGATTACATCCTGAGCGGTGTGACCGGAGTGGCGGAGGGGTATCAGCAGTTGTTGAAGCGGATTGAGACGCTGAGTAGCGGATTTGAGGGGATGATTGCCGTCATCCGGACCCGCGTCGATTTGATGCTGGAGTCGCAGAATCTGGCGTTGCTGATGAGCGTCGATAAGACGACGAAGAGCCAGGCTATCCTTCAGCATACGGTCGAAGGGTTGTCGGTGATCGTGATCGCATATTACCTGAGCGGACTGGCGGGATATATTTTTAAGGGCCTCCATGAAATGGGCTGGCTCCATAATGCCAATGTGGCGTCCGCCCTGTTTGTCCCCATCGCCATCGGCCTGGCCTTCCTCATCACGACGTTGAGCCGGAAGTACCTTCATAAGAAGCTGCAGAGTGAGAAGCCTCATGCCTAAACGGTCTGGTCGGAGTGTGTCGTGATGGGGCGTGAGTGTAGTCGACGACGCAACGGGTGCCCGGTCCTCAGCGCCGGTCTGCCATTGACTCTGTCCCTGCGGCACTGTAGGGTGTAGTCGACGTAGCGAGCCTCGTCGACTGTCCCATCTCTCGCGCCTCCCTCCTTGTTACGTTCCTGCGCGTCTGATTCTCCGGTCTCCGCCGCTTTTACGCCGGTACTTCCGTCTTAATGATCGAATGCGGTCGCGCATTGCGCCAGTTGTCTGTTTTATGCAGATGCCGGGGTTGTTTATTTATCTACCAAGGGGGACCCGATGAATCAGGAACAGTTCGGACAGTTTTGGCTGCAACTGAAGAAGCCGCTTAAGGCAACGTGGGGCAAGATTACGGATGAAGATCTCGTCGAGATCCAGGGCGATATGGCGAAGTTCGGCAGCGTGCTCCAGAAGCGGTATGGGGAAGCGCAGAAAGAAGAAGTCAGCACCTGGGCGAATCGCCGCTATTCGACGTGGACCGGTAACTATGTCGGCTATAAGGATCCTGAGCCGAAGGCGTAACGCGTGCCGGTGAGTCGTGGCCTCTTATTCGGTTGAGAGCCAATTTCGTCAGTCCAACCAAACGGGAGCGGTGTACCATGAAAAAAATCGTGATCAATACGAGTAATGAAGAGTTCTGTGTGAGTCATAAAGCGTTCATGCGTTTACGCGAATTGGGACAAGTTGAAGCTTTGGGCGAGGCAAATCCTGGTGTCTATTGGCCGAACGCGGCCGCTGTTCGTGAACCCAGCCTGAATCAGTGCGGCAGACTGATTCCGCGGGATGATCAACATCTTGTACGGGTGGTCGAGGAGCTGGCCTCTGAAGCGAACGGGCATTGTGCTGAGTTGAAGGTCGTATCCATTCCGGACGATGTGAAATGGCAAATTCAGAATGTGGGTGGTCAGGAACGGATCAGCGAGGTTCATCGCACCTGGTATTAAGAGGCATGGTATGCCAGTGTGTCGGCTGAGCCGTGAGCAGATTTGGAAGTAGGGGAATGATGAAAGACGACGTTCGGAAATCGATGCCGGAGAAGAAGGCGCAGGCAGCTCCTGCGCATTCTGTGTCAAATCCGTATGATAGCGAGCTGACATGCAGCGAAGGGCAAGTTGAAGATCTCCTTGCAAGGGGCGAGACGACAGAGTCAGAGGAAGAAGACGATGCGAGTGAATCTCTGGAGTTGCCTCCGGCGGGTTCTGCGGAACGAAAATCCCTGCCCGGTTCTAAGTCCAATCAGAAGCAGCAGTAACGAACACATCGGGTGATGTCGTCATGAGCGAGAGCCGTCGCATTGACAGGACCCCTTCCGGCCGGTAGCCTGCGTCCACACCAGATTTCATCGAGAATATACCGTGACATCCCGTTGGCGTCTTCCTCAGCACGATTATTGGTCTACGCCGTTTGCCGAGTCATTGCTGCGCCATCTCGATCTGTTCCCCGACGCTACGGTGCTTGATGTGGCGGGGGGGTGCGGTATTCCTGCGTTCTACGTGGCTGAGCAGGTCGGCCCTGGCGGGCAGGTGCTGAGCATCGATGTGAGTGCCGGCCAGGTGGCCCGTGCGCGATCGATCCAGGGCCATCAGCTTCCCTGGCTGCGATTTGAGTGTGCCGACTTGCGCGCGTTGCCGGCGGATTTTCCCATCTATGATCGTATTACCGGCAATCTGTCCGTGATGTTCTTTCGCCCGAACCGCTTTGAAGTCATTCAAGGATTGGCGGCTCATCTGAATCCGGGCGGCCAGATGGTCCTGACATTTCCGTCCCTCGGTACCTTCGATTCCCTGTGGTGTCGGGTCGATCAAGAGATGGCGACGCTGGGGTTGCTCACTGAGCGTCGACGTCTCGAAGCCTATATCGCCGAGCGACCGTCTGCGGAGGAGGGGCGGGAATGGCTGAATTGTGCCGGGCTTCATCGCATAGAAGTGACCGAGTATCCGTTAGAAGTTGTGACAGGCCCAGGGCAGGCATTCTTGCATCATCCGCTCCTGCGAGGCGGATTTCTCGACGATGTCTTCGAGTGTTTTGACGATCAGGCGTTGGCCGAACGTGTGATGACGAGCGTGTCGGAAGATCTCGAAGGGGTGCTTCCATTGGTGGCGCAGCGGTGTGTGCTGGCCGGTTGGAAGCCGGCTTCCGGGGCGTGAAAGGCCGGTGAAGAGTGGTCGGCTGTTGCGACGGCTAGCGTGCGGAGGATGCCGCGGTTCTTAGCGATGAGGCAAGTCCTAGTTTGGACAGCGTGAAGATCAGCCACTTCGACGGATCGAAGTTGTACCATCGGGGGCCGTTGCGGTAATCGTTTTGATGCGTGTGGTGGTAGTTGTGATAGCCCTCGCCGAAAGTCAGTAACGACACCAGCCAACTATCGCGACTGGAATCTTCCTGACTGTGCGGCTGACGTCCCCAGAGGTGACAGACTGAATTGATACAAAAGGTTGAGTTGAGCACGGCAAAGGCGCGGCCGACGCCCGCGAGAAGAAAGCATCCCAGCCCGCCCATCCAGCCATTGTAGAGAAAGCCCACTGCAAACGTGAGTCCAAGGCCGGAGATCACGATCATCCAATAGTTGCGATGTTGCCACATGACAACCGCATCTTGGCGTAAACGGGAGGCGTATTTGTCGTTCGCGTGTGCGTCTTTGTAAAACAACCATCCACAGTGGCTGTACCAAAATCCCCTGGTCGCATTGTAGGGATCAGCGTCCTGATCGCAGGCGGCATGATGGCGGATATGATCGGCCGCCCACTTCAGGGCAGAGTTTTCTAGCGCCCATCCGCCGGCTACTAAGAGCACGGCTTTCACCCAATTCGGGCATTCAAAGCTGCGGTGCGAGAGCAGCCGATGGTAACCCACCGTGATTCCCAGCCCCGTGACCACATAGAGCACTCCGAACAGCGTCCAATCGACCCAGCTGTATCCGTAGAAATAGCCGAAGGCCGGCACGCCGATCATTGCAACTGCCGTGACAATAGCGAAGAGCGCCGTCGTCAGATAGTTTGGGACGGCTCGTTGGATTGGTGGTGATGGGGTAATGGGCATGAGGGGGTATCCTGGGGTGGGTGCGAAGGAGGAGCGCAATGACGCGCTCCTCCTTGCATCGACTGAACTAGAACCTGCCGCGCTTCTCGCCGCCGCCGAAACGACCGCCACCGCCACCGCCGCCCGTGCGCGGTTCTTGGGGCTTGGCTTCGTTGACCGTCAACGGGCGTCCATCCATCTGTGAGCCGTTCAATGCAGTAATAGCTGCCTTGGCTTCTTCTGGGGTAGACATCTCGACGAAGCCGAAGCCCCGTGATTGTCCCGTAAACTTGTCCGCGATCACGCGCGCAGATTCGACTGTGCCGTGCGCGGCGAACAAGGTGGTGAGCTGTGATTCAGTT
>CXWL01001328.1_pt1 | contig 40806 bp, 32 predicted proteins | sample 590931 | NCBI WGS metagenome assembly CXWL01 (sample SAMEA3498368, study PRJEB10139) | groundwater metagenome | biome: water well; material: biofilm material | place: Germany | collected 2015-04-27 | reverse complement strand
TCAGGTGGCGTACGGCGGGAGCGGCGACCCGGGTTCGAGCGAGATGACCCGGCGGCGTCGGCGAGGCGGGGATAGAATGCCGCGCCTTCGGTGCCGCGGCCGGTAACCGCAACCCGGTAAGCGCAACCCGGTAACCGCAACCACTACGGCAGCCCGTCGACCCCCTTGATCGAGACCCTCCAAGTTCCCAAGTCCCTCCCGCAGAGCGAGGAGGCCGAACGCGCGGTGCTCGGCGCCGCGCTGCTGGCGCCCGAGCGCTTTGCCGTCATCACCGGGCGACTGCGCCCGGACGACTTCTATTTCGAGCGCCATCGCCTGCTCTACCAGGCGATGCTCGACCTGGCCAGCGACGACGTCGGTATCGACCTGCGGACGCTCCAGGCCCGGCTCGAGCAGCGTGGCCTGTTCGAAGCGGTCGGCGGCATCGCCTACATCGGCGGCCTCGACCTCGACCTGCCGAACATCAACCGGCTAGAGAGCTACGTCGAGATCGTCAAGGAGCGATCGGTTCGACGGCGCCTGATCCAGGCCTCGCACGACCTCATTCGCGACTGCCTGGACGGCGGCGTCGAGGCCGAGGCGGCCCTGGGGCGCGCCGAGCGCACCATCCTCGAGCTCGGCGAGCAGGCCATCTCGCGCGGCTTCGTGCCGCTGCAGAAGGTCTTTGCCGAGATCCAGGAGTCGCTCGAAGACCAGAGCACGATGGTCGGTCTCGAAACCGGGTTCCGCGACCTGGATGGCGTGACCCATGGCTTCGGGCGCGGCAACCTGATCATCATCGCCGGCCGTCCCGGCATGGGCAAGACCAGCTTTGCCCTGAACATCGCCCAGAACGTGGCGATCCGCCTCAACAAGCCGGTGGGCATCTTCTCTCTCGAGATGAGCCAGCAGGAGCTGGCGTTTCGCGTGCTGTGCTCGGAGGCGGGGATCAGCTTCAAGCGGATCCGCTCCGGCCACCTGTCGCAGGAGCAATGGCGGCTGGTGCATCGGACCATCCGCTCGACGCACGCGGCGCCGATGTTCATCGACGACTCGGCCAACCCGACCCTGCTCGAGATCAACAGCAAGGCGCGTCGGCTGAAGGCGGAGAAGGGGCTGGCGATGATCATCATCGACTACCTCCAGCTGATGCAGGCGGGCGGCAAGTACGAGAACCGAAACCTGGAAATCTCGGCGATCAGCCGTGGCCTGAAGCAGCTGGCCAAGGAGCTCGAGATCCCGGTGGTGGCGTTGTCGCAGCTGTCGCGGCAGCCCGAGCGCCGTGGCGCCGACCACCGGCCGCAGCTCGCCGACCTGCGCGAGTCGGGATCGATCGAGCAGGACGCCGACCTCGTCGCCTTCATCTACCGCGACGAGGTCTACAACCGCGACGACCCCAGCAACAAGAACATGGCGGAGCTCATCATCGCCAAGCACCGTAGTGGTGAGATGGCGACCATCCCGCTGGTGTTCCTCGGCGAAACGACCAGCTTCAAGAGTCTTGGTCACTCCGGCGGAGACCCTCATGCCGCCTTCTGAGACCGCGGTCGACATGGCTGCTGGCCCCCGGACGGCAGAACCGCGCCCTGCTGGCGACGAGCACGGGGAGCTCGATCTCCTTCGTCCGGCCTGGGTCGGCGTCGATCTCGACCAGCTCGAGGCCAATCTCGCGGCTCTGCGTCCCGGCCTGGCGCCGGCCCGCATCATGGCGGTGATCAAGGCCGATGCCTATGGCCACGGGGCGCCGGCGGTGGCGCGAGCCCTGGTCGGCCGCGGCGTCGACTGGCTCGGCGTGGCGCTGGTCGAGGAGGGGGTCGAGGTGCGCCGGGCCGGCGTTGGCGGGGTGCCGATCCTGGTCCTCGGCACGGCGCAGGCGGCGCAGCTGCCGAGCTTCGCCCACCACGCCCTGACGGCGACTATCGCCAGCGGCGAGCAGCTGGCGATGTGGCGCGCCCACACCGCGTCGGTCACCGCGCCGCAGCCGATTCACCTCAAGGTCGACACCGGAATGGGCCGCCTCGGCGTGCCGTTGGCCGAGGTCGGTGCGGTGCTGGATGTCATCCGCCACAGCCCAGGTCTACGCCTCACCGGCCTGCTGTCGCACCTCGCCGAGGCGGAGGACCTTGCCAGCGCGCGCAATCGACGCCAGCAGGAGCGTTTCGCCGAGGTCCTCGCCTTGCTGGCGCCGGCCGAGCGCGCGGAGCTGCTGGTGCACTTCGCGAACAGCGCCGGCGCCCTCCACCATGCCGGGACGCGCCGCGACTTGGTGCGCCTGGGCCTGGCGCTCTATGGGCTCGACCCCGCCGGCCCGACCCGCGCGGTCCGTCAGGTGATGTCGCTCGCGGCGCGCATTGTCAGCCTGCGGGACGTCCCCGCGGGCGCCGCGATCGGCTACGGCGGACGCTGGGCGCCGACCCGCGACAGCCGCGTGGCGGTGCTGCCGGTGGGTTATGCCGACGGCTACGCCTGGCGGCTGTCGAACAAGGCGCAGGCGTTGGTCGCTGGCCGCCGAGTGCCGGTGGTGGGGGCAGTGAGCATGGACATGTGCTTTGTCGACGTCACCGACACCGCGGCGCGGGTCGGCGACCCGGTGGTGTTGATGGGCCGTTCCGGCGGCGAAGAGATCGACGCCAGGGAGATCGCCCAGCATGCCGGGACGATTCCGTGGGAGACGCTGTGCCTGCTAGGTCTCCGCCTGCCGCGACGCTACCTGCGGGGTGCCGCGACGGTCGAGGTGCGGTCGCGTTTCGTCGGCGCGGCCGAGGCGGCGCGGAGCAACGGGGTGGCGCGATGAGCGCGCCAGCGAGCCCGCCCGCACCAGCCGCGGCCAGCGCCCTCACCCGCTTCGTCGACCGCGTCACCGGGCCGGTGGACACCTTCCTGCAGGAGCTGGGACGCATCGCGATCACCTTCTGGCGGGTGCTGGTGTGGACGCCCCGGCCGCCCTACGACGTCCGGCAATTGCTCCGCCAGATGGTGCGCATCGGCGTCGACTCGATGCCGGTGGTGCTGCTGATCGCCATGTTCACCGGCATGGTCATGGCTCTCCAGACCTTCACCGTGCTGCGCCGCTTCAACGTCGAGGGCTTCGTCGGCTCGATCGTTGCTCTGTCGGTGGTGCGCGAGCTGGCGCCGGTGCTCTCCGGCCTGGTGCTTGCCGGACGCTCGGGCTCGGCGATGGCGGCCGAGCTCGGCAGCATGCGCGTTACCGAGCAGATCGACGCTCTCGAGGTGCTGGCCACCGACCCCATCCACTACCTGATGGTGCCGCGGGTGTGGGCGACGGCGCTCACCCTGCCGATGCTGGTGCTGCTGGGCGACGCCATCGGCATCTGGGGCGGCTACCTCGTCGCGGTCGTGCTGATGGGTGCCAACCCCGTGACCTTCATCGACAACTCGTTTCAATACATGGACCTGAATGACCTCACCTCGGGCCTGATCAAGAGCTTCGTGTTCGGCCTGCTGATCGCGGTCATCGGCTGCGAGCGCGGCTTCTACACCCGTGGCGGCGCCGAGGGGGTCGGTCGCGCGACGACCTCGGCCGTGGTTCTGGCGTCGATGGCGATCCTGATTGCGGACTTTTTCCTCACGAAGATCCTGTTTTGACCATTCCGCCGCCCGCCGCCCCTGTGGTCAAGATCCGCCTGCGTGGCCTGTGCAAGGCGTTCGGTAGCCGCGTGGTGCTCGACCACCTGGATCTCGACGTCTTCGCCGGCGAGTCCCTGGTCATCATCGGCGGCTCGGGCACCGGTAAGAGCGTGCTGCTCAAGCACATGATTGGCCTGCTCAAGCCCGACGCTGGCAGCGTCGAGGTCGACGGTGTCCGCATCGACGAGCTCTCGTACCGCGAGATCACCACCTTTCGCCAGCGCTTCGGGATGGCGTTCCAGGAGGGTGCCCTCTTCGACTCGATGAACGTCTGGGAGAACGTCGCGTTCCCGCTCCAGCGGGCGGCCAAGAAGTCGAAGGCCGAGGTGGCGACGCGAGTCGACGCATGCCTACGGCTGGTGCGGCTGGAAGACGCCGCCAAGAAGCTGCCGTCGGAGCTCTCGGGCGGCATGCGCCGGCGGGTGGGCTTCGCCCGCGCCATCGCCCTCGAGCCCAAGATCCTGCTCTTCGACGAGCCGACCACCGGCCTCGACCCGGTGATCAAGGCGGTGGTCGACGAGACCATCATGGACCTGCAGAAGACCCTCGACTCGACCGCGATCACGATCACTCACGACATGGCCAGCGCCTTCCGGATCGCCGACCGCATCGGCATGCTGTGGAAGGGCCAGATCATCGCGCTGGCCACCCCCAAAGAGCTCCAAGCGCTGCCGGATCCCCGCGTCCAGCAGTTCCTGCAGGGCCTCGCCCACGGGCCGCTCACCGACGAAGCGTCGGACGTGCCGGCCGTGCGGCGCTGGAAGTAGCCACCTCGGGCCACGCGCCCCCGGAGAACGCATGTCCGCTGCCATCAAAGTCGGCCTCTTCACCCTCCTGTGCCTGGTGGTCTTCGGCTACCTGGTGCTCAAGACGGAGGACTACAACCTCTTTGCGCCCAAGGGGCAGCGCTACGCGGCGGTGTTCGACACCGTCGCCGGGCTCGACGACAAGTCGGCCGTGCGCATCGCCGGGGTGCGCATCGGCCGCGTCGACGGCATCGGCCTCGAGGGTCAGAAGGCGCGCGTCAACCTGCTGCTCGACGGCAACGTCGAGCTGCCCGCCGGCTCGGTGGCGGCAATCCGCAACATGGGGCTGCTGGGTGACAAGTACATCGAGATCGAGCTCGGCCCGGCGGGCGGCCCGCGTCTGCCCGTCGGCACGGTGCTGCCGGGCACCACGCCGCCGGGTTTCGACCAGGCGATGGCCAAGCTCGACAAAGTGGCCGGCTCGATCGAGAAGTTCACCGACTCGTTGGCGTCGAACGACAGTGGCAACCGGCTGGCCGAGATGTTCGACAACCTCGCCGTTCTGACCCGCGACCTGCGCGACATGGTGGCTGACAACCGCGCCGGGGTGTCCTCGACCATCGGCAACGTCGAGCAGGTGAGCGCCACCCTGGCGCGGGAGCTACCCCGCCTGGTGCAACAGCTCCAGCGCACCCTCGACCAGGTCGAAGCGACGGTGGCCGAGAATCGCGGCAACCTCAAGGACAGCCTGGGCAACGTCAAGGAGCTGACGAGCCGCGTCCAGACCTCGATCGACAACCTCAACGTCATCACCGACCGGCTGGTCAAGGGCGAGGGCTCGATCGGCAAGCTGCTGACCAGCGACGACGCTCATGACTCGCTGGTCAAGACCCTGGACAGCGTGGAAGCCGGGGTCACCAAGCTGTCCGACACCCTCGGCCGCGCCGAGAAGCTCCATCTCGACCTCGGCGTCGAGGGTGTCTACCTGTCCGAGGTGGAGCAGTCGCGCAGCGCCTTCAGCCTGCGCCTCGATCCCGGCACCGGCAACCATCGCTTCTACCAGTTGGCGGCGGTATCCGACCCGCGCGGCAGGATCCAGACCAAGACCGACGTCATCACCACTACCCAGCCCGACGGCAGCGTCGAGACGCAGACCATTCGCAAGGTGACGACCGAGGACCGCATTACCCTGTCAGCGCAGTTCGGCTTCGAGCTCGGCGACCGCGCGCAGCTGCGCGCCGGCCTGTTCGAGTCCTCCGGCGGCGCGGCCATCGACTACGGCCTGCTGAACAAGCGCCTGTGGCTCACCCTCGAGGCCTACGACTTCAGCCGTCCAGGCCTCGACGGCGCCAAGGACCTCGACCCTCACCTGCGATTCCTCGGTCGCTACAACCTGAACCAGAACCTCTACGTCGTGGGTGGCTACGACGACTTCCTGGTCGATGACAACCGATCGGTCTTCCTCGGCGGTGGCGTGACCTGGGGCGACGACGACCTCAAGTACCTGATGGGCTCGTTGCCGCTCGGCAGCCTCAAGTGACTGGGCAACGCAGTCGCCGATCCAGGGCGGGTCTGAGACCCGCCCCTACGGATTTCGGTATGTTCGCTACAGCGTCGTCCCCCGGATCGGCGGTTGTAGGGGCGGGTCTAAGACCCGCCCTCTGGAGCGCTGGCCTGGCATGACCAAGGCTCGCACCCTCTACGTCTGCCAGGGCTGTGGCCACCGCTCGCCGCGCTGGCTGGGCCGCTGCCCGGAGTGCGACGCTTGGGACAGCTTCAGCGAGGAGATGGCGACCGTCGCCCCACGGCCCGGAAAGGCCGGGGCGCCACCTGCCGGCACCGTCGTGCCGCTGGCTGCTGTCGAGGACGAGGCCGTGGTGCGCTTCGCCAGCGGACTACCGGCGCTCGACCGTGTCCTCGGCGGCGGGGTGGTGGCCGGGGCGGCGGTGCTGGTTGCCGGAGAGCCCGGGATCGGTAAGTCGACGCTGTTGCTGCAAGCCGCCGACGCGCTGGCGACGAGCGGGCGCAAGGTGCTCTACGTCAGCGCCGAGGAGTCGCCGCGGCAGCTGCGGCTGCGGGCCGAGCGTCTGGGGTGCCTGCGCGCGATCGACCCGGCGGCGACGAGACCCGGCGTCCTGGTGGCGGGGGAGAGCACGCTCGAAGTGATCCTCGCCGCCGCCGAGCACGAGCGTCCGGACGTCCTCCTAGTCGACTCGATCCAGGCGCTGCGCGGCCTCGGCCTCGAGAGCCCGGCGGGCTCGATCGGCCAGGTGCGCCACGCGGCGGACCGACTGGTCGAGCTGGCGAAGCGGCGTGAGATCGCCCTCTTCCTGGTCGGCCACGTGACCAAGGAGGGGGCGATCGCCGGCCCCAAGTCGCTCGAGCACCTGGTCGACACCGTCCTCGCCTTCGAGGGCGAGCACGCCTCTGACTACCGGATCCTGCGGGCGGGCAAGAACCGCTTCGGTCCGACCGGTGAGATCGCCATCTTCGCCATGCACGACAGCGGCCTGGTGCCGGTGGCGGACCCCTCCCGGGCGCTGCTCGAGCGCCGCCGCGCCGACGCGCCCGGCTCGGCGGTGGCGGTGACGCTGCAGGGCTCGCGACCGCTGCTGGTGGAGATCCAGGCCCTGGTCAGCCCGACCAGCTTCCCCGCGCCGCGCCGAATGGCGGTCGGGCTCGACGCCAACCGGGTGACCCTGCTGGTCGCCGTGCTCGACCGCTTCGGCGGCGTCCAGCTGGGCGACCGCGACCTGTTTCTGAACGTCGTCGGCGGCCTCGCCCTGCGCGAGCCGGCAATCGACCTGGCGGTGGCGGCGGCGGTGCTGTCGGCGGTCCGCGGCACGCCCCTGCCACCCGACGCGGTGTTCTTCGGTGAGCTCGGCCTGCTCGGCGAGGTGCGGCCGGTGTCGCAGGCCGAGGGGCGGCTGCGCGAGGCCGCGCACCTCGGATTCAAGCGCGCCTTCGCCCCGCGGGCCGGGAGCAGCCAGACTGCGACCCGCGGCGCCGGCAGTGCTCGCGGCGGCGGCCCAGGGGTGACCCTGGTCGCCGTCGACGACCTCGCCGACCTCGCCGGTCGCCTGCTCGGCGTCCGGTGAGAGCTACTGACCAGCCTTGCCGCTCCTGGTCGCTGTCGTTGCCGGGTCCTCGAGGTTGACGAAGGCGGCGGCAGTGTCGACCGGCGGCGTCAGATCGCCGAGGTCGACCATTTGCTGGGCCAGCGTCTGCCAGCGGCCGGCGTCCATCCAGCCCAGACCATGGGCCCGGGTGTCGTCCGACTCGATGAACGCCGGCAGCAGCTTGGCGCTCGCCGCCATCACCGGCGGCAGCATGTCGCGGTTGGCAGCGGCCATCGTGGCGTTGATCGCCGCCGGGTCGTCGAGGTAGGAACGCCAGCCAGCGCGCAGGGCCCGGACGACGGCGAGGACGGCTGCCGGCTGGTGCGCCAGATAGTCCTCGTTGACCACCACCACCACGTCATAGGGGTCGAAGCCGGTGTCGGCGACCGCGAACGTGCGAACGGCCACGCCGTCGAGCTCGAGCTGCACCGGCTCGGCGGTGGCGAAGGCCTGCATGGCGTCGACCGAGCCGGCGATCAGAGGCGCCGCGGAACCGGCGTAGGGCACGAACGAGAGATCCTTGCCGCCGTAGCTTCGGTTCAGCCAGCGCACGAAGCTCATGCCGTCCTGGGCGAGCACCGTAGCCTTGCTCCGCCACAGGCTTTCGAGGGTGGCGTGCGGCGAGTCGGCCTTGACGACGATCGCCCGCGGCGCCTTCTGGAACGAGGCGAACACGGCCTTCACCTGCCCGCCGCCGGCACGCAAGGTGAGCACCTGCTCGGCAGCGAGGACCGCCATCTCGACCTTGCCGCTGGCCACGAGCTGCGGCGCCGGGACGTCGGCGCCACCAGACAGCAGCTCCACGTCGACGCCTTCGGCGCTGAACAGGCCGCGCTCGCGGGCGGCGTAGATGCCGCCGAATTCGGGCTCCGGGAACCAGTTGAGTTGCAGACGCACGTGCGGCAGGGCCGCCGCGGCTGGGGATGCTGGTGGTGTCGGCGCGGCGGGAGGTGCGGCGTCGCGCTGGCAGGCAAACGCGAACAGAGCGATGGCGGGCAGCAGCAGGCGGGGAGTTCGGCGCATGGGGACCTTTCTCTGAGCTCTCAGGAAACCGAGGAGTGCCAACGGCGGAGGAGGAGCCAGCCGGCGGCGTTGACGAGACCAAAGACCGTGAAGCCGACGGCGGCGGCGAGGATGATCGCCGCGAACACTTCGGGGGTGCGATTCTGCTTGAGCGCGCTGGTGATGACGGCGCCGAGGGGAGCACGGTCACCGCCGAAGGCGCCGACCATTTCGCCGACGATCGCCCCGATCACCGACAGGCCGGCGGCGATCCGCAGGCCGGTGAAGATCGACGGTACCGCCGACGGCAGGCCGAGCTTGAACCACGTCGTCACCGGGCCGGCGCCGAGCACCGCGAAGAGCTCGCGGTGGCCGTCGTCGACCGCTCGCAGGCCGGCGAGGGTGTTGGCGATGACCGGGAAGATCGAGACGATGCAAGCGGCGGCGACGACGGACGGCAGGCCCCAACCGAACCAGATCGACAGCATCGGCGCGATGGCGACCAGGGGAACCATCTGCAGCAACAGGGTGAGCGGGTAGACCCCGCGCTCGGCGAACCTCCACAGCGACAGCAGGCTGCCGAGGAGGACACCGCCGACCGCCGCCAGGCCGAAGCCGAGCAGCGTGCCGCCAGCGGTGCGGAGAGCCGCCGCGAGCAGCCGGTCGCGGCCGGCGACGAGGGCGGTGCCGACGCGCAGCGGCGACGGCAGGAGGTACTCGCCGACGCCGGTCAGGAGCACGGCCAGCTGCCAGCCGGCGAGCAGGGCAAGTACCACCACCAGCGGCGGCCAGACAGCGTCAAGGACCCGCCGTCCACCGCCGCTGCGGGGCGGCGCGCCGGTGACGCTCAAGCCGCCACCTGGGCCATGCCCCGGCGTAGCGCGCCGTGAACCCTGGCAACCAGCAGCGCAAAGGCCTCGCTCGAGCGGAGCTCAGCGTCGCGGTCGGCGAAGGGGATGCGGAAGCGCTCGACGACGCGGGCCGGGCGCGGCGTCAGCACCACCACCTCATCGGCCAGAAATACCGCCTCCTGGATCGAATGGGTGATGAGGAGCGCGGTGATGCTCTCGTGCCGGCGCAGGCGGTCGAGCTCCTCGTCGAGGACGGAGCGGGTGACCTCGTCGAGGGCGCCGAAGGGCTCGTCGAGGAGGAGCAGGCCGGGGCGCGCGACGATGGCGCGCGCCAGGGCGGCCCGCATGCGCATGCCACCCGACAGGGCGCGTGGCAGCCGGGTTGCCGCTTCCTCCAGACCGACCAGCGCGATGGCACGAGCCGCCGCCTCGCGTCGCGCCGCCCGTGGAACCCGGGCAAGCTCGAGCGGTAGCTCGACGTTGGCGGCGACCGAGCGCCACGGCAGAAGCCGGGGCTCCTGAAAGCAGAAACCCAGGTGCCGCGCGTCGGCCGCGCGCTCGACGTTGCCGCTCGTCGCCTGGTCGAGACCGCCGGCGATGCGCAGGAGCGTGGTCTTGCCGCAACCCGATGGGCCGACGAGGGCCACCAGCGTGCCGCTGGCCACCGTCAGGTCGACGCCGGCGACCGCCTCGACCCCGCCCGGGAAGGTGCGGTGGACGGCGATCAGACGCAGCGGGACGGTGGGCATGGCAGGTTTCGGTGGCTGCGTAGCGGTGGACGCATCTGGGCTGGCGCGGTGGGGTTGGCCTTACGGGAGCGGAACGATAGCCTGGATGCACGGATGAAGACGACTTTGCCGGCTCCATTGCGGTATGCGACGCCTGGTGCAGGCTGGCCGCTCGCTCTCGCCCTGTCCTGCATGCTGGCGCTCGGCTGTGGCGAGAGTCCCGCCGCGGCGCCGGCGCTAGCCTCGGGCCCGCCTCGCGGCATCATCCTGATCTCCTTCGACACCCTGCGCGCCGATCACCTCGGCGCCTACGGGTACCGCCGCGAAACCTCCCCGTTCTTCGATCAGCTGGCGGCGCGGGGCACCCTCTTCGACGAGGCCTGGGTGCAGTTCCCGAGCACCCTCACCTCGCACATGAGCATGCTGACCGGCCTCTATCCCGCCCAGCACGGCGTCTACCCGCCCCGCGGGCGGCTGGCCGCGGACGTCGTCACCCTGGCCGAACGCCTACAGCGTCACGGCCTGCGGACGGCGGCCCACACCGAGGGCGGGTACGTCCGCGGCGGCTTCGGCTTCCGTCGCGGTTTCGACGAGATGCGTGCCCGGGATGCCCGTGGCCCGCGCGAGATCGAGCGCACCTTCGGCCGCGGGCTGGCCTTCCTCTCGCAGCTCGGCCCGGACGACCGCTTCTTCCTGTTCCTGCACACCTACTGCGTGCACGCGCCGTACGCGCCGCCCGCCGGCTACCGCGGGACCTTCTGGTCGGCCCCACCGCCCGCCGGCGCCTTCGAGCCGACGGGGCCGCTCCTGGCGCGCCAGAACCAGTCGGGCGAGAAGCTCTCGGCCGACGTGGTGGCCTACTTCACTGCCCTCTACGACGAGAGCATCCGCTATGCCGACGCCCAGTTGGCCGCCCTGGTGGGCAGTCTCGAACGCATGGGCCTGGCCGACGAGGTGATCCTGGTGGTCACCGCCGACCACGGCGAGGAGTTGCAGGAGCACGGGCTGATGAACCACGACCAGCTCTATCCCGAGGTCATGCACGTGCCCCTGCTGGTGGTGACCCCCGAGCGCCGGCCGGCGCGCCATCGGCGGGTCGTCCAGAGCATCGACCTGGCGCCCAGCCTGCTGGCGTTGGCGGGCGCCCCGGCGGCGCCCGAGCTGCCGGGGCGAAGCTTTGCCGCCGACCTCGGCCATGACGTGCCGATGGCGCCGTCCGAGGCTTTCGCCGAGGCCCCGGAATACGTGCGGAGCCTGGTGCACCACGACGGCGAGCGTCTGTGGCAGCTGCTGGTTGGCGGGTCGCCGCCGCGCGCCGAGCTCTACGACCTGAGCGCGGATCGGTCGGCGCGAGTGAACCTCAGCGACCGTGAGCGGCGCCAGACGCGTCGGCTCCTGGATCGCCTCGAGGCCTACCGCTGGGCGCCCCGCGAGGCGCCGCAGCAGGTGCTCGACGCCGAGACTGAGGCCGAGCTGAAGTCGCTGGGCTATCTGCAGTAGCCCTAGCGCTGGCGGCCGGGCCGTCGGTTTACAGGACGACCTCTGACAGGACGACCTCGCCGCCGGTCAGCCTGCGGAACGCCTCGAGGTAGCGCTCGCGGGTGCCGGCGACGACGTCGGCTGGCAGCTCGGGGGGCACCGACTCGTGGTCCCAGCCGCTCTGGTCGAGCCAGTTGCGGACGAACTGCTTGTCGAACGAGGCAGGCTCGACGCCAGGGCGCCAGGCTGCGGCATCCCAGTAGCGCGAGGAATCGGGCGTCAACGCCTCGTCGATCAGGATGACGCTGCCGTCGGCCAGCTGGCCGAGCTCGAACTTGGTGTCGGCCAGGATCAGGCCGCGCGCCGCTGCCCGCTCAGCGCCGCGGGTGTAGAGAGCCAGCGTGAGATCGCGCAGTTGGGTCGCGAGCTGGCTGCCGATCGCCGCGACGAGGTACGCGAAGTCGACATTCTCGTCGTGGCCGGTCTCGGCCTTGGTGGCCGGCGTGAAGAGCGGTGCCGCCAGCTTGCTGGCGCGCTCGAGCTCCGGCGGCAGGTCGTAGCCGCAGGCCCGCCGCCCGCCCGATGCGGTGTACTCCTTGAAGGCGCTGCCCGCCAGGTAGCCGCGCGCCACGCACTCGAAGGGGATCACCCGCGCCTTCTTCACCACCACCGCTCGACCGCGCAGCAGCTCGCGGTGGGGGGCCAGCACGCCTGGGAAGTCGGCGGGGTCGGTGGCCAGGAGGTGGTGGGCCACGATGTCGGTGAGCTGCCCGAACCAGTAATTGGTGAGCTGGTTCAGGATCTTCCCCTTGTCAGGGATGCCTGGCCGTAGCACGTGGTCGTAAGCCGAGAGGCGGTCGCAGGCGACCAGCAGCAGGGCGTCGCCGAGATCGTAGATGTCACGGACTTTGCCGCGACGGGGGGCGGGAAGGCCGGCGAGATCGGTTTGCCAGAGGGCTTGGCTCATGGGTTTGGGCTCCGGGGCAAAGGGCTCGTATGCCGCCGCCAGGGCGGGCGGAGGTGGTCGGTTGCCGGCAGTCCGCGGCGTCAGTCGCCGACGCCGCGGACGGCCAGGTGGTCGGTCGCGGAGTGCAGGTCGGTGGTGGGCAGCTCTTCACGGCGCAAGGCTCGCCGGTCCTCGGCGTCGATGATCTCGTAGACCGCGATGCGGTCAAGGCCCTTGAGGTTGGCGATGCCGAGGCGGCGGAAGCCGACCAGGTACTCCGTGCCGCCCTCGTTGAACCCGGCCACGACGTACTGCCGGTCACCCTCGGACAGGCGCCAGAGCGGGCCCTGGTCGGTAACGTCGTCGTGCAGGCGCTTGAGGTACTGGCCGGTGGCGACGATGCCCTCGTTGACCAGCGTGCCGTTGGGGTTGATGTACGAGTAGAAGCTGCGGGCTTCCTCGCCCTTGTTCACGACGTCGAGGTTCTTGCGGGTGAGTGGCGCGAAGAAGCGGTCGACCGTGGCCTCGGGGTAGCCCTGGTTGACCAGCATGTTCTTGAGCTCGTCGATCTCGCGGGTGGCCTTGCCGGTGACCAGGCGCGACAGCTCGATGACGCCGTGGCCGAAGAACTCGTAGCGCTCGCCGCCGACCTGGGAACCCTGAATCGGGATCAGGCGGTACTGCCCGAAGTTGATGCCGATACGCATGCCGCGGTTGAACGGGAAGCCCTCGCGCAGCGCGTCACGGTAGGCGCGCTGGACCTGGATGGCGAAGATCAGCATGCGACGCGCCTCGCGGGCGGAGTAGAAGGCGCCGTCGCCGAGGTACTTCTCGAGCTTGAGACGCAGGGCCACGGCCATGCGGTTGACCTTGCGCTGGAACCGGAACATGGTGCGGAAGGCGCGGTCCTGGTCCTCGATCGCCGCCCGCCGGTGGGTCGAGATCAGCTCGGTGAAGTCCGTGATGTCGTAGATCATCCCGCAGCGCGAGACCTGGGGGTCGACGACCCACGGCGCCATGAAGTCGAGCGGGCGGGTCATCGCCGAGACCTTTTGCCGCTGCTGCCCGATCCAGGTGCGCTCGAGGTCGCGGTCGCGGATCACCAGGTCGTTGCCCTGACGCAGGAGGACCACCAACTGGCGCCGCAGCCCGAGCAGGAGCTCGAACTCCTTGAGCTTGAGCAGCAGCCCCTCCCAGACCGGAATCTGGTCCGGGCGCGGCAGCGTCCGTGGGTCGTAGGCCGGACGGGTGGCGAGATAGGCGAGGTAACCGGGCCGGTAGAGGAGGTCGCGCCCGTTGCCCTCCGGGGCGCTGCCGGTGTGGAACGCCGCCTGCTCGCGCAGGTCACGCTCGACCTGCAACTGCACCGTGTGCCACTGGGCGAGCGCTTCGAGCCGCGCTCGCAAGTCGCGACCGTCGACTCGCAGGTAGCCCGCGAAGTAGCTGGCGAGCTCGGCGAGGTCCGGTGACACGTGGTCTTCGGTGAACACCAGGACGTTGTCCCGCATCGCCGTCAGCAACGGGGGGAACAGCTCCTCCTCGAGCTCCTCGGTGTCGCCGGCGAGCCGGTTCGCGAGGTCGTAGCTGACCTGCAGCACGCGATCGAGGTAGCGGTGGAAGACCTTGTACTTGAGGCTGTCGCCGTGGTCGCGGCCGATGTTGGTGTCGAGGCGCGCAATGCGCTTCGGGGTGTTCTTGAGCAGGCGCGCCACGCTGCGCGAGTGGAACAGCCAGAAGACGCTCGGGAACAGCCGGCCGTAGCTCGACAGGGTGACGTTCTCGAGCGCCCGGGCGAGAAGGGCGAGATAGCGCTCCCAGGCGGCGTTGAAGGTCTTCTGGTCGAAGGCCACCCGCCGCAGGATGGCGACCTCCTTCTCCTCCTCGGCAACCAGGCAGTCCTCGAGGGCGATGGCGAGCGTGTCGAGATCGGGGGTGGCGAGAATCGGGAAGCCGTAAAACGGCGTTGCCGCCTCCACCTCGGTGAAAATGCGCTGCGGTCGTGGCAGGACCCGCTGCGCCTCCGGAAAGAGGCGGCGGATTTCCTCGTCGGTCTGCCGCAGGAACGTGAACGGTCCGCGGAGGAGGTGGGAGAGCTCGGGGGTGTTCATCGGTGGCGCGGCGCGCGGTCGACGCGACGGCTGCCAAGCATACTGCCGTAAACTGGCCGCCGATTCGGTAGGCTCGACTTTCGAGGAGGCTGGGTGGGCGAGATCGTGGCGGTCGAGGTGGCAGGGGCGGAAGCGGTGACGGCCAGCGATCGCGTGGCGATCTTGTTGCCGGTCGAGAGCCTGGCGCCGGACGCCCTCGGCGCCCATCTCGCGCCGCTCGGCAGCGAGCTCGCGACAGCGGTCGGCGCCCTCGTGGCACGGCCGGGCTTCGTCGGCCGCTTCGAGCAGACGGCGGTCGGCGACTGGCAGGGACGCGGCTTGGTGGTGAGCGGGCTCGGGCCGGGCGCCGCGCTCGAGGGCCGCAAGCTCGACCGCTTGACCGACGGCGTGGTGCGTGCCGCCGATGCGGCCGGCAGCCAGCGTCTGACGATCGTCATGCCCGCGCTCGCCAGTGCTCGCGGGCAGGCGGCGGCCAGCCGGCTGTTGCGGGTGGCTGGCCTGGCCAGCTACCGCTTCGACCACTGGCGTGGCGACGCCGGCGCGCGGTCCCTGCGCGCCGTGACCATGGTGCCGCCGCCGGGCGACGAGGCCGAGTGGCGAGCGGCAGCGGCGACGGCGACGGCCGTCGCCCAGGCGACGGCGGCCAGCCGCGACCTGTGCAACGAGCCCCCGAACCTCGCGACCCCGAGCTGGATGGCGGCGCAGGCGGTGGCCCTGGCCGCCGCCGTCGGTGCCGAGGCGACGGTGCTCGACGAGGTCGAGCTCGCGGCGCGGGGCATGGGTGGCATTCTGGCGGTCGGCGGGGGCTCGCAGCATCGGCCGCGCATGGTGCGCCTGACCTGGGGCCATCGCGGGCCTGCCGTCGCCCTGGTTGGCAAGGGGGTCACCTTCGACACCGGCGGCATCTCGATCAAGCCGGCGCGCGAGATGGAGGAGATGAAGTACGACAAGGCGGGGGCCTGCACCGTCCTCGGCGTCGTGCGCGCGACCGCGGCGCTGGACCTGCCGGTGCGACTTTCGGCCTACCTGCCCTTCGCCGAGAACATGCTCGACGGCGCCTCCTATCGCCCCGGCGACATCGTGCGCTGCCACGGCGGGACCACGGTCGAGATTCACAACACCGACGCCGAGGGCCGGATGCTCCTCGCCGACGCCCTGGCCTGGGCGAGCGCCGACCGCCCCGACGCCCTGCTCGAGTATTCGACCCTGACCGGCGCCTGCGTCGTCGCCCTGGGGCTCGGCGGGGCCGGCCTGTTCACCCCCGACGACGGCCTCGCTACCGACCTGCTGACGGCCGCTGGGGCCGCCGGCGAGCGCCTGTGGCGGCTGCCGACGTGGAGCGAGATGGGGGAGGAGATGGAGGGCATCCACGCCGACCTGCGCAACAGTGGCGGTCGCTGGGGCGGCGCCTCCACCGCTGCCGCCTTCCTGGCGCGCTTCGTCACGGGCGTCAGCCGCTGGGCCCATCTCGACATCGCGGGCCCGGCCTACTTCGGCACCGACGCCAAGCCGTATTCCGGCGCCACCGGCTTCGGCATCGCCACCACCGTGGGTTGGTTGACGGCGGCGGGCGGATGAGGCGCCGCCGTGGCGGCTGAGGCGACGGCGGCGCCGCTCCTCGCGGTCCGCGGGCTGTCGCTGGATGTTGCGCGACGGGGCGACGGCCCGGCCGTTGCCGTGGTCCGCGACGTCGATTTCGACCTCGCGGCGGGAGAGTGCCTCGGCCTGGTGGGCGAGTCGGGCTCTGGCAAGTCGCTCACTGCCCTTGCCCTGATCGGCCTGCTGCCGGCGGCGGTGCGGGTGGTCGGCGGCGAAGTCCGGCTGGCCGGCGAGAACCTGGTGGCCGCCGACGAGCGACGGCTGTGCGCCGTGCGCGGTGCCGAGATCGGCACGATCTTTCAGGAGCCGATGACGGCCTTGAATCCGGTGCGCACGATCGGCAGCCAGATTGCCGAGGCGGCGCGGGTGCACCGCCCGCTGTCGCAGCGCGCGGCCTGGGCCGAGGCGGAGGCGCTCCTGGTGGAGGTGGCGGTCCCCGACCCTCACCGCCGCCTGCGCGACTACCCGCATCAGCTTTCAGGCGGCCAGCGTCAGCGGGTGATGATCGCCATGGCTTTGGCGGGGCGCCCCCGGGTGCTTCTCGCCGACGAGCCGACGACGGCGCTCGACGTCACCATCCAGGCGCAGATCCTCGATTTGCTCGCGCGTCTGCGCGAGGAGCGCGGCCTGGCGATGCTTCTGGTGACGCACGATCTCGCAGTGGTCGCCCAGGCCTGCGGCCAGGTAGCCGTGATGTACGCCGGGCGCCTGGTCGAGCGGGCGTCAGCGGCGAGCCTCTTCTCCCAGCCAGCCCACCCCTATACCCGGGAGTTGCTGGCGTCTCTGCCGCGCCTCGGTCGGGCGGCCGGCGGCCAGCGCCTGCCAACCCTTGCCGGCAGCGTGCCCGCCCCCGGCGACTGGCCGGCGGGCTGCGCCTTCCATCCCCGCTGCGCGTCGGCGACTGACCTGTGCCGCGCGGCTGTGCCACCGCTGTGGACGATCCAAGGGTCGTCGCAGGTTGCCCGCTGCGTCCTCCACGCTCCCGGGGCCGGTCCGCCGCCGGAGGGCGCAGCTTGAGCGCGCCGTTGCTCGAGGTGTCGCACCTGCGGAAGGGCTTTCCGGTGCGCCGTGGCCTGCTGCAACGGACCGAGGCGACCGTGCAGGCGGTCGACGACGTCAGCTTCGAAGTTCGTCCGGGTGAGTGCGTGGCGCTGGTGGGCGAGTCGGGGAGCGGCAAGACGACGATCGCCCGCTGCGTCATGCGCCTCGAGTCGCCGAGCAGCGGCGGCATTCGCTTCGCCGGCGAGGACCTGCTGGCGCTCCGCGGGGAAGCCCTGCGTCGGCGCCGGCGCGGCTTTCAGATGGTGTTTCAGGATCCGTACGGGTCGCTCGACCCGCGGCTGAGCATCGGCGCCACGCTGGCCGAGCCCCTGGCCGTGCATCGCCTGGCGGCGCGGCGAGACCGACCCGCCCGTGTGGCGGCGCTCCTCGCCCGCGTCGGCCTCGACGCCGAGCTCGCGACCCGGTATCCGCATGAGCTGTCGGGCGGTCAGCGGCAGCGGGTGGCGATCGCCCGCGCCCTGGCCACCGAGCCACGGCTGCTGGTGGCCGACGAGCCGGTGTCGGCGCTCGACGTCTCGGTGCGCGCCCAGGTCCTGAACCTGCTGCTCGACCTGCGGCTGGAGCTCGGGCTGGCTATCCTGTTGATTGCCCACGACCTCGCCCTGGTCGAGCACGTGGCCGATCGGGTTATCGTGCTCTACGCCGGTCAGGTGGTCGAAACCGGGGCTGCCCGCCAGGTCCTGGCGCACGCGGGACACCCGTATACGGCAAGCCTCCTGGCCTCCTCACCGTCTCCCACGCCGCCGGCGAGCGGTCAGACGCGGCGCCAGTTGGTGGTGAGCGGCGAGCCGGCGAGCCCCACCGCGCCGCCGTCAGGCTGTCGATTTCACCCCCGTTGCCCTTTGGTGCGCGACAGTTGCCGGCAAGCAACGCCGCCGACGGTCGAACTGGCTGCCGGCCATCTGGTAGCCTGCCCATGGCACGCCGAGCTGGCGGCACTGGCAGGGTCTGCCGCCCAGCCGGTCCCCGCCGTGTAACCTTTCGTCCCTTCCGCACGTAGAGGCATCGAGCGCGGAAACTCGGATGCCCCGCCTCACGCCTGCCGGTGTGCCTGTCACGGCGTCGGCGACGGAACGTGACTTCAGCAGCCCACTCATTCCATTCGAGCTCGAACCGACATGAACCAGTACGCGAACGGAGAAAGGCAATCCATGAAACGCCGCCCGCTCCAGACCTTCCTCGGCGCCGGGGCGCTCCTCGTCGCCCTGCCCGCCTGGGCCGGTGAGCCCAGCCAGCTGTCGACCGCGATCAGCCACGACGCGTCGTCAGCGGTCCTCGACGTCAATGACGGCAAGATCGAGCTCTCTCTCGACGAGGCGATTGCCATCGCTCTCGAGCGCAACCTGGGGCTGACGGTCGAGCGCTACAACCGCGCCATCTCGCTGTTCGGCGTCCACGCCGCCGAGGGCATGTACGACCTGAACCTGACCAGCAACCTGGACGCCTCCTCGAACGAGTCGCTGCGCACCAACCCGACCGGTGAGCGGGCCATCGTCTCGAGCAAGTCCGAGTCGCTCAGCCTCGGGCTGGCGCAGTTGTTCTCGACCGGCGGCACGGTCTCGGCGTCGATCAACAGCGGGGCCGACGAGTTCGGCGGCAGCCCGCGCAGCTGGGGCAGCACCCTGCAGCTCGGCATTCGCCAGCCCCTGCTGCGCAACTTCGGCAAGCCGGTGACCGAGCGCAACCTGCTCATCGCCCGCCTGTCGAGCGAGCAGAGCCGGCAGGCCTTCGAGCGCCAGGTGGCGCAGACCATCCAGGACGTCGAGAACGCCTACTGGACGCTGGTCGAGTCGATCGCCCAGGTGAAGGTCGCCGAGGAGGGTCTGAAGCTCGCCAACGACTTGCACGGCATGAACAAGATCCGCGTCGACGTCGGTACCCTGGCGCCGCTCGAGCTGGTGCAAAGCGAGGTGGGCATTGCCACCCGCGAGGAGGACATCATCCGCACCCGCTACGCGGTCGGCAATGCCGCCGACTCGCTGCGCCGCCTGCTCAACTTGGGCGACGAGCTGTGGAGCGCCGACATCGCGCCGACCACGGACGCGGCGGTCGAGCACGTCGACCTGTCGCTCACCGACGCGATCAGCGCCGCGCTGGCGAAGCGTCCCGAGGCAGCCCAGCAGCGTCTGGCGGTCGAGAGGCAGAAGGTCGACGTCGCCTTCCTGGCCAACCAAGTCAAGCCGCGCCTCGACCTCACGGCTGGCTACGGCTTCAACGGCAAGTGCGTCGGGGGCAGCGGCCTCTCCGACTCCCTCCAGCAGATCAAGGATCGCGACCTGAGCGGCTGGCAGGTAGGGCTGGCCCTGGCGATCCCGATCCAGAACCGCACCGCCAGGGCGGAGAGGACGATCAGCGAGCTCGGCCTCGACCAGGCCGAGCTGCAGCTTCGTGACCTCGAGCAGGGGATCACGGCCGAGGTGCGCCAGGCGGTCCGCAACGTCGAGACCTCGGAGAAGGCGGTGCAGTCGGCGCGCATTTCGCGCACCCTCGCCGAGAAGAACCTCGACGCCGAGCGCAAGCGCTACGAGAACGGTCTGTCGACGAGCTTCCAGGTGTTGCAGATCCAGGAGGAGCTGACCTCGGCGGCGAGTCGCGAGGTGGCTTCCACCTCGGCCTACCGTCGGGCGCTGGCCAGCTACTACCGTATCGTCGGCGGGGCGTTGGCCGAGGCCAACGTCGAATTGCTCGACGAGGTCGCGCGTATCGAAAACACGGCGTCGCCGTAGGCTGGTTCGGCGCGACCGCGGTGCCGGGCCCCAGCGAGCGGCTGAGCGCGCGCTGGGGCCCTCTCTCGCGACGCGCGCCAGGGTTGCGAAGGGCGACGAAGGTCGCTTGTGCTGGTTCGAACTGTGATGGTCCAAGGGGGTGCCCGCCATGGAAGACTCGAGCTTCGGTCGCGTGTGGGGGGTGCTCGTGTCCCCCACCGAGACGTTTCAGTCGATTGCCGCCAGACCCACGATCGCCGTGGTCCTGCTGACTCTCATCGTGCTCAGCACCCTGTCGCTGGTCGTCGCCCTGCAGAAGGTCGACATGGCCGAGCTGACGCGCCAACAGATGGCGGCCAGCGGCCGCGAGATGACCGAGGAGCAGATGGAGCAGGGCGTCGCGTTCATGGCCAAGTTCGGGCCGGCGATGATGATCGGCAGCGCTCTGGTCGTGGCGCCGCTGATCTACTTGCTCTTCGCCGCCGCGATCATGGTGGCGCTGCGTCTGCTCGGCGGCGAGATCGGCTACAAGGCCAGCCTGTCCGTGCTGCTGCATGGCTGGATGCCCTGGGTCGTCGCCGCGCTGCTGACCATCGTCGTCGTCCTCGGCAAGAGCGAGGTCTCCGGGGAGGATCTCCAGGGCGGCAACCTGCTGGCCTCGAGCGCCGCGGCGTTCGCCAGCGAGGAAACGGCGAAGTGGCTCAAGGTGCTGCTGTCGGCGCTCGACGTCTTCACCGTCTGGTCGATCGCCCTGATGAGCATCGGCTATGCGACGGCGGCGCGCGTGTCACGCGGCACGGCGGCGGTCACCCTGACCCTTCTGTGGGCGATCCTGGTCGCCGGTCGCGTCGCGCTCGCCACGCTGGCGGGTTGAGGTCGCTAGCTCTGCACTGGTCGCTAGCCCGGACTATTCACCAGCGATCTACTACGGAGGCGGATATGCCTGCTCTGACGGGCGTTCTCGAGAACCTCGCGCCTGCAACGTACTGCCCAGTACGCTTCGGCCGAGAACCTCTGCGAGAGCTCGTGATAGCAGGCATCTGCGCCACCTCGCTACGACCTCTGGTGAATAGTCCGGGCCAGGCGGCCAGCGGAGTTTCTGCTGTCTTGCGGGCAATCGTCCGGGAGGTCTGACGTGAAACGTGTCTGGATCGCGATCGGGGTCGTCGTGCTGCTCGCGCTGGTGGTGGTTGCCAGCATCCGCAGCAACCGCGGCAAGGCGGGGGTGCGGGTTTATGCCGAGGGTGCCAGCAAGCGCTCGATCTCGCAGACGGTCAAGGCCAGAGGGGCCGTCGACCCGCGGGTGAAGGTCGAGATCTCGGCCCACGTCATCGCCCGCATCCAGAAGCTGTTCGTCAAAGAGGGGCAGGAGATCCAGGCTGGCCAGCCGTTCCTCGAGCTCGAGCGCTCGCAGTTCGAGGCGGCGTGCGACAACTACAAGGCGCAGATGGCGATGGCGCGCACGGCGGTGGCGCGCGCCGAGGTCGCGTTGGCGGACGCCCGGGTCAGACAGGAACGCAATCGCCGACTGCAGGAGCAGGGCATCGTCGCCATCGAACGGGTGGAGTCGACCGACCTCGAGGCGCGTTCGGCGGAGCTCGAGCTGCAGCGTTCGAAGGAGGCGGTGGCGCAGGCCGACGCCGGCTACCGCAGCGCGCTCGACGAGCTCGGCAAGACGACGATCTACGCCCCGCTCTCCGGCCGTGTCATCGCCCTGAACGCCGAGGAGGGCGAGGTCGTGGTCTCCGGCACGATGAACAACCCGGCGTCGGTGATCGGCACCATCGCCGACCTCTCGGAGCTGCTGGCCGAGGCGGACGTCGACGAGACCGAGATCGTCGCCGTCAAGGTGGGGCAGTCGGCGAGGGTCGATGTCGACGCCGTCGCCGACCATGCCTACCACGGCCGCGTGGTCGAGATCGGCAGCTCGGGCTACTCGAAGCCCAGCCAGCCGGACGTCAATTTCTTCAAGGTCAAGATCCTGCTCACCGACCCCGACGAGCGGCTGCGGCCAGGGATGACGACCCGCGTCGAGATCGAAGTCGACACCCATGCCGACACCCTGGTGGTGCCGATCCAGGCGGTGGTCGAACGCCGCCCCCTGGGCGCCGACGGCAAGCCGCTGGCCGAGTCCGTGGGATCGACGGCCGAGGACAAGGAGATCAAGGTGGTGTTCGTCGTCGACGACAAGAACCTGGCGCACCAGCGGCCGGTGGAGGTCGGCTTGTCCGACACTACGCATGTCGAGATCGCCTCGGGCCTGGCGGCGGGCGACAAGGTCGTCACCGGCCCCTACCGCAGCCTCAAAGACCTGAAGGATGGGGACCGCGTCAAGATCGCCAGCGAGAAGGACAAGGGCGACCAGAAGAAGGGTGACGACGACGCGAAGAAGGAAGACTGAGGAGGTGTCGCCGTGGCGCTGATCGAGCTCACCGACGTCACCAAGGTCTATGACATGGGTGCCGAGCTGGTGCACGCCCTGCGCGGCGTCAGCCTGGCCATCGAGCGCGGCGAGTACGTCGCCATCATGGGCGCCTCGGGCAGCGGCAAGTCGACGCTGATGAACCTCCTGGGCTGCCTCGACACACCCACCGCCGGCAGCTACGTCCTGAACGGCACGGCGGTCGAGGATCGCAGCGACCAGGAGCTGGCCGCGATTCGCAACCGCGAGATCGGGTTCGTCTTTCAGACCTTCAACCTGTTGGCCCGCACCGACGCGCTGCACAACGTCGAGCTGCCGCTGGTGTACGCCGGCATGGCGCGGCGTGAGCGGCGGGAGCGGGCGAGCGAAGCGCTGGCGATGGTCGGCCTCAGCGATCGCATGCACCACCAGCCCAACGAGCTGTCGGGCGGCCAGCGGCAGCGCGTGGCAATCGCCCGCGCCCTGGTCAACCGGCCTTCGATCCTCCTTGCCGACGAGCCCACCGGCAACCTGGACACCAAGACCTCGCTCGAAATCATGGCCCTATTCGACAGCCTGAGTCGCGGCGGCAACACGGTGATCCTGGTGACCCACGAGCCCGACATCGCTGCCCATGCGCAGCGGCAGATCGTGCTCCGCGATGGGCTGGTGCTGTCGGATCGCCGCGCTGAGGGTGATGACGCCGGCGCGCCGACCGCGCCGGCGCGGGAGGGCGCGGCATGATCCTCGGCGAGAACTTCCGCGTCGCCTTCCAGGCGCTGCGGGCCAACAAAATGCGGTCGATCCTGACCACGCTGGGCATCATCATCGGCGTTGCCGCGGTGGTCGCCGTGGTGTCGATCGTCCAGGGCCTGCAGTTCATGATCACCAAGGAGCTCCAGGGCGTGGGCGCCACCTATGTGATGGTGTTCCCCGATCGCCAGGACGGTGGCCCCGGGGTAGTGGCGCGCCAGACGCGGCTGACCTGGGACGACGGCCAGGCGATCAAACGCCAGGTGCCGGGCGTCAAGCTGATCACGCCGGTCATCGTCGGTCGCGGGCTGCAGGTCAAGTACCGGGATCGCCAGCATGCGTCGACCCTGATTGCGGTGAACGCCGAGTGGCCCGACATCAACAACCACGCCGTGGAAACCGGCCGGTTCATCTCGAATCTCGACCTCGAGCATCGGCGCAAGGTGGCGGTGATCGGCCAGAAGGTGGTCGACGAGCTGCGCCTCGGGGACCCGATCGGCAAGGAAGTGACGATCGGCAACCTCTCGGCGACGGTGATCGGGGTGATGGAGAAGCGTGGCCAGGCCCTCGGCGAGGACTCCGACGACCTGGTGTTCATCCCCTTCGACACCGGCCTTGCCCTCTTCGGGGCGAGCGCCGGTGAGCAGGTTCAGTTGCGGCTGCAGGCGGAGACCGCCGAGGTGGTGGGCCAGGTGAAGGACGGCATCACCCGCCTGCTGCGGGCGCGTCACAAGATCGCCGAGGGTCAGCCCGCCGACTTTCAGGTGTTGCTGCAGGACGAGCTGCTGAGCTCGATCTCGAGCATTCTCGGCATGGTGACGACGGTGGTCGGCGCCGTCGTCGGCGTGGCGCTCTTGGTCGGCGGCATCGGCATCATGAACATCATGCTGGTGTCGGTGACCGAGCGCACGCGCGAGATTGGCGTGCGCAAGGCGGTCGGGGCCCGGCGTCAGGACATCCTGGTGCAGTTCCTGATCGAGGCCATCACCTTGTCCTTGCTGGGCGGCCTCCTGGGGGTGGGCATCGGCTATGGCCTCGGCGTGCTCGCCACCTCACTCCTGCCGGGCGACTGGCCGCCGGCACACGTGCCGGTGTGGGCGGTGACGCTCGCCTTCGGATTTTGTGCCCTGGTCGGCGTCTCGTTCGGCATCTACCCGGCGGGCAAGGCGGCCAAGCTCGACCCGATCGAGGCGCTGCGCTACGAATGACTCTGTCGGCCAGTCGGCCGACAGAGTCATCCCGAGCGAAGCCGAGGGATGACCCGGCTAACGCGGAGTCCTGCGAGCTCGCCATGGCGGGCGCAGCCAGATCCCTCGGCTGCGCTCGGGATGACCGGGCTCGCTGGCGCTCGCCCGGTCAGTTCGTATAGCCCAGCGCGCGCAGGGCCTTGAGCGTCTCGGCGCTCTGGTTGGCGGTCTCGTCGTCGGGGCGGGCGCGGGTCGAGCTGTCCTTCATCCAGGCGCCGAGCACACGACGCAGACGACGCACCTCGTCGGGGACGGTGGTGGCCACGTCGCGGGTCTCGAGGGGGTCGGCGGCGAGGTCGTAGAGCTCCCACTGCGGGGAACCCTGGGCGCGCTCCTGGTTGGGTCTGAACACCAGCTTCCAGCGCGTCTCCTGGATGCTCCGGAAGTGGGTGTCGGTGTGGCCGCCACCCGCCTCCGAGAATGCATGGGTGAACGGCGCCAGTGCCTCGGGAGTCGGTGGGCTGGGGGTGAGCAGCGGCAGCAGGCTGCGGCCTTCGAGGCCAGTCGGCGCCACGCCCGGTCCGAGCAGCTCGGCGAGGGTGGGGTAGACGTCGAGGATCTCGACCACGGCGCCGATGCGGCGGCCGTGGGCGAGGTGGGCCGGCGCGTGCACCAGCAAGGGGACGTGGGCGGTGGTGTTGTAGGGCAGGCGCCCGTGGGCGAGGGCGTAACCATGCTCGTTCAGGCTCTCGCCGTGGTCGGCGGTGACTACCACCAGGGTGTCGTCGCCGAGCAGGCCACGCTCTCGGGCTCGGCCCAGGAGCTCGGCAATCGCGCGGTCGACCACCAGGATGTTGGCGTCGTAGCTGGCGGTGTAGAACTTCAACCGCCGCTCGTCGCGCGCGATCTCCTTGCCACGCGGGCTCGGCAGGTCGATCAGCTCGTCGCCGGTGTAGTACGGGTCGTCGATGAACGGATTGGCGAAGCCTGCTGGCAGGGTGTAAGGCGCGTGCGGGTCCGAGTAGTGGATCCACGCAAAGAAGCGGTCCTCACTGGCCAGCCGGTCGAGCAGTGGCAACGCCAGGGCGTTGACGCGCAGGGCGTTCGACCATTGCCGGTACTCGAAGGGGTCATCGCTGACGGGTTTGCCGCTCCCTTCCCAGGTCTCGGCGAACTCGTCGAAGCCCTGATTCCAACCCAGCTCGCGGTCGAGCACCGCGTTCGAGACCACCGCCGCGGTGTGGTAGCCGCGCTGCTGGAAGGTCTCGGCGAGGGTGACGTAGCTCGGCGGAATGCGGGTCGCCGCTTGGTGGGTGAGGCCGGTCGACTGCGGGTACTGGCCGGTGAACATCGAGGCGAACGACGGCCCGGTCTTCGGCCACTGGACGATGGCGCGGTCGAAGACGACGCTGTCGGCAGCGAGCTGGGCGAGAAAGGGAGTCGTCGCCCGCGGATAGCCATGCAGGCTGGTGTGGTCGGCGCGCAAGGTGTCGATAGTGATGTAGAGCACCCGCTTGGGCACGAAGGTCGACACTGGGCCGGGCGTGCTCGGCGTCGCAGACGGCTGGCCGCAAGCCGCCAGGATGGCGGCCAGCAGGCCGACGCACAGGAGAGGGCGAGGGCTCACGCTACTCGCCGAGCGGGCGGGCAGGGACGAAGAAGACGTCGCCGCTGACATTGATCCGGGCCATGTAGGAGAGCACCGGGCCGCCAGCCAGAACCTGGGTGTGGAGCGTCCAGTTGGTGCCCTCGCCGAGGCCGCTGAAGATGCCGACGATGTTGCGCTCTAGGTGCTGGCGGGCCCTGAGCGTCAGGTCGGCGGTTCCGAGCTCGACGCCGGCCGCATCGCGCAGGCTGACCCGCAGCTGGGTGCTCTGGGCACTGAGGTTGATCACCCCGTAGCTGGTCTTGTCGAGCGGTGTCTGGGCGACGCCGAAGACCTCGGCCGCGCCGGTGATGGCTGCCGTTTCGTCGACCGCCGGCACCAGCATGCCGAAGCGTCCGCCAGTGCGCTTGTCGGTGGCGGCCGCCGTGGCGAGCCCGTAGGCATGGACATAGGGGGCTCGGCCCTCGCTGTTGGTCCACGCGATGGTCAGCGCGCCGGTCGCCTCGTCGCGGGCGAACAGGTCAAGAATGACGTCGCCGACGACGCGCGCCTCGCCCGGGGCCAGGGTGAGGTCTGCCAGCTGGGGACTGGGGTTCTCCTGGCCGCGGAGCAACAGACCGATACTCAGGTCGGTGGGCGCGGTGGAGTCGTTGAACAGGGCGAGCTCGCTGGTGAGCTGGGTCCCGAACTGTCCTGCCCCACGCACCACGCGCGGCAGGTAGAGGTCGGTCGACGTCGGTTGCGGGCGCCCCGGGACGAAGATCTGGTCCTCCGACACCGACTCGAGCAGGGTGGCCGAGGCCGCGAAGCGGATGCCGTTCGAGCGGAAGCGGGCGGTGAACGGCCCGGTGCGTCCGCTCACTTCGGGGAACAGGCTGGTCAGGCGCTGGAAGCGCATGTTGTAGGCGCCGAGGGTCAGCGCGGCGGTGTCGCCGACCGGCGCGCCGGCGGCGTCGGTCAAGGTGACGTCGACGCGGCCGTTGGCGCCGCCGAGGTTGGCCGCGAGTAGGGTGGTGATGAAGCCGTCGCCGGACAGGATGCCGTTGACCACCTTCTCGCCGGACGTCCAGCCGGGCTCGGTCTCCTCCGGCACCAACTGGCCGAAGTTGCCCTCCTCGGGCGTGCCGAGAGAGACGAACGAGTTGCTCATTGCCGCTACCGCCGGCAGATGGCCAGTGGCAGCCAGCACGTGGTAGCGCAGGCCCAGCGAGCCGGTGGTTTCGGTCTCGCCGAAGGCGTCGGCGAGCAAGTTCTCGACGGAGACCGTCTCGCCGGGCCGCACCGGCACGACCCGGCGCGCCGGCTGCTCGATGGCGGCGCCGCGTGGGTAGTAGAAGAGCTCGCTCAGGGCGAGGTCGGGGCCGGCATTGTGCAGCCACAGGCTGCTCTCGTAGACGCCGTCGCCGCCACGCGGCCCGAGGATCAGGCTCTGCAGGAACGAGCCGCCCGACACTGTCTCTGCCGCCTCGCCGGTGACGACGACGGTCTTGCGGTTTTCCGAGATGCGGCCGGCGACATCCCAGGCGGTGACCTTGACCTCGTAGGTCCCCGGCGCGAGGAACATGTAGTCGATGCTGTAGTCGGGGCCGGTGCTGCTCCAGGCCAGCCCATCGTCGCCAAGCTCCCATTTCACGCGGGCGATGGTGCCTTGGACGCCGAGGGTGTAGTGCTGGGTGGCGCCGGTGGCGAGCTCGGCCTCACCCTGGATCCAGACCAGCGGCCGCTCGCGGGCCTTGAGGACCTTGGGCAGCCAGCCCTGGGCGAGGACGTCGAAGCCCTCGGCATTGGGATGCCCGACCGGGTCCGTGTGCCCGAGCTCGTCGGTCTCGGTGTAGTAGAGGCGGGGCCAGTAGTTGGGCTCGGAGGTAAAGACGTTCCACTGGTCGCAGAGCACCCGGCCGGTGTCGGCCGCGAGGTTGCGAATGACGTCGTCGAGCTGCTTGGTGACGACGTTGTTGGGGTCCTTCTTGGCGTCAGGCCGCCGTGGGATGACGGTGGCGTGGACGGTCACCAGGCCGCGCTCGGCGGCCTTGCGCGCCATCTCGTCGAGATCGAATCGGATGGTCTCGAGCGAGACTTCGCGCGCGACGTCGTTGGTGCCCTCCATCAGCAGGAGGATCTCGCCGGCGGTGAGGCCCTCGAGGACGCCGTCGAGGCGCGTGATGCCCTGGGTGGTGTCCTCGCCACCGAGGCCGGCGTTCACCACGTCGTAGGTGAGCCCCTCCCGGGCGAGTAGGTTCTCGAGCCGGGGAGGGTAGCCGTACTCGGTACGGCCGGGGTCGTCGAACCCCTCGCCGTTGGTGATGCTGTCACCGAAGGCCAGGATTTGAAGCTGGGCCGTCGCTGGCCCCGACGCGATGGGGATCAGGCCGGCGAGCAGGACGAGGATGGAGGTGAGTCGCATACGTTTGATGGAGTTCAGGCCGGCCCAGGCGTGTTTGTCGACAGAGACGTGGTGGAGGGACCAACGGTTTCGTCCGAGGGTCGGGGAATCCTAGCATGCCGCTACGGCATCGTCGGTTCGCTGGCGCCCCGGCCGGCGCGGCCGCCTTGACCGCGAGCGCCATGCTGCGTAGCCTCCTCCAAGCTCGGAGCCTCGCCCTCTGCGCCGCGCCGAGACCCCTGACCATGCCCGAGATTCTCTGCCGCGCTTGCGGCGCGCCCCTTACCCGTAGCTTCGCCGACCTCGGCGTCTCTCCGCTGGCCAATGCCCTGGTGCGGCCGGAGGACGCCCAGCGGCCCGAGCCGTTCTACCCACTGCACGCCCTGGTCTGCGACGCCTGCTGGCTGGTGCAGCTGCCCGAGATGGAGAGCCCGGAGGCGATCTTCTCGGACTACACCTACTTCGCCTCCTACTCCGACTCCTGGCTGGCGCACGCCAGGAGTTACGCCGAGATGGCGATCGACCGCTTCGAGCTCGGAGCGAGCAGTCAGGTGGTCGAGATCGCCAGCAACGACGGCTACCTGCTGCGCTGGTTTCGCGAGCGCGGCCTGCGCGTGCTGGGCATCGAGCCGGCGGCCAACGTGGCGGCGGTGGCCGCCGCCGCCGGGATCCCGTCGCGCGTCGCCTTCTTCGGCCGCGAGCTGGCGACCCAACTGGCTGCCGAAGGTGTGCGCGCCGACCTACTGGTCGGCAACAACGTCCTTGCGCATGTGCCGGCGCTCAACGACTTCGTCGCCGGCCTCGCCGTGCTGCTGGCGCCGCGGGGCGTGCTGACGATGGAGTTCCCCCACCTCGTGCGGCTGGTCGCCGAGAACCAGTTCGACACCATCTACCACGAGCACTTCTCGTACTTCTCGCTGCTGGCCGTGGAGCGGGTCTTTGCCGCCCAGGGGCTCCAGATCTTCGACGTCGACGAGCTGCCGACGCACGGCGGCAGCCTGCGCATCTACGTTCGGCACCAGGGGCAGGGGGCCGAGGGCGCCAAGGTGAGCGCGCTGCGGCGGGAGGAGGAGCGCCTCGGGCTCACCACCGGGGCCTACTACGACGCCTTCCAGGCGCAGGTGCGGGCGACCAAGCGCCAGCTGCTGCGCTTCCTGATCGATGCCAAAGAGGCTGGTCGCCGCGTCGTCGGCTACGGGGCGCCGGCGAAGGGCAACACCCTGCTCAATTTCTGCGGCATCGGCCGCGATTTCCTCGACTACACCGTCGATCGCAGCCCGCATAAGCAAGGTCGCCTGCTGCCCGGCAGCCGACTGCCCATCGCCGGACCCGAGCGGGTCACCGAAACGCGGCCTGACTATCTGCTGATCCTGCCGTGGAACCTGCGCCAGGAGATCAGCGCACAGATGTCCGGCATTCGCGCCTGGGGCGGAAAGTTCGTGGTCGCGGTGCCGCGGGTCGAGGTGTGGTGATGCCGGAGGTCCGGGTTCGCTGATGCGGCTCGCCCCGACGCCGATCGCCGGCGCCTTTCTAGTCGAGCTGGCGCCGAGCACCGACGAGCGCGGCAGCTTCGTGCGCGTGTTCGACCGCGCGCTCTTCGCCCGGCACGCCTTGGCCGCCGTGGTCGAGCAGGCGAGCATCTCGCGCACCGCCCATCGCGGCACGCTCCGCGGCCTGCACTACCAGGCGCCGCCTCACGGCGAAGGCAAGCTGGTCCGCGTGTCGCGTGGCCGGGTGCACGACGTGATCGTCGACCTGCGCCCGGCGTCGCCCAGCTTCCGCGCCCACCTGGCGCTCGAGCTCGACGCCGGGGAGGCGCGTGCTCTGTACGTGCCGCGGGGCTGTGCCCACGGCTTCCTCACGCTCGTCGACGACGTCGAGGTTAGCTACCAGATGGACACCGCCTTCGTTGCTGCCGCCGCCCGCGGCGTGCGCTGGAATGATCCGGCGTTCGGCATCGCGTGGCCCGCGGAGCCGCGGATGATGAGCTCGCGCGACGCCTCCTACCCTGACTTCCTCTGGCCGGAGCTGGGATGAACTTGCCGACGTTGGCAGGGTTGACTGCCGAGCTCGACGTCGAGACCGTCGGCCGCCGTCTGCACGCGCTGGTGGCCGAGCTCTATCGGGTGCCGCGCAGCCTGACCGGGGACGGCGTGCGGCAGACGCTGGCGACCCTCGGCGAGCGACTGGGGTCCGCCGGCGGCGAGCTCGCCGTGCACGAGGTGCCGACCGGCACCCCGGTGCTCGACTGGACGATTCCCAAGGAGTGGAACCTGCGGCGGGCCTGGATCAAGGGTCCCGACGGCCAGCGGGTGGTCGACACCGCCGACCACAACCTGCACGTCGTGGGGTACAGCGTGCCGGTAAATCGGCGCCTCTCCCGCGCCGAGCTCGACGAGCACCTGTGCTCCCTTCCCGAGCGCCCGGACTGGACGCCGTACCGCACGTCGTACTACCGAGAGACGTGGGGCTTCTGCCTGCCGCACCGCGTGCGCGAGAGCCTGCCCGAGGGCGAGTACCAGGTGGTCGTCGACGCCACGCTGGCCGACGGGGCCTTGAGCTATGGCGAGCTCGCGCTGCCCGGCGAATCGACGGCCGAGATCCTCCTTTCCTGCCACATTTGCCACCCCCAGCTGGCCAACGACAACCTCTCGGCGCTGGCGGTGACCGCCGTCCTGGCGGAGCTCCTCGCCGCCCTGCCGCACCGCCGCTACGGGTATCGCTTCGTCTGGGCGCCGGGCACCATCGGCGCCATCACCTGGCTCGCCCGCAACGAGGCCAAGGTCACCGCGATCCGCCATGGCCTGGTGCTCGCCAACCTCGGCGACGCTGGGGGCTTCCACTACAAGCGCAGCCGCCGGGGCGACGCCGTGGTGGATCGCGCCGTCGAGCAGGTCCTCGCGGATCGCGCCGCCGGCGGTGGCGAGCGGTATGGCATCGAAGACTTCGTGCCCTTCGGCTACGACGAGCGGCAATATTGCTCGCCGGGCTTCGACCTGCCCGTCGGGCTGCTGTCGCGCACGCCATGGGGTCGTTTCCCGGAGTACCACACCTCGGCCGACGACCTCGACCTGGTGCGGCCCGAAGCGCTGGCCGGCTCGCTGCGACTGCTGCTCGAGGTCCTGGCGACCCTCGAGTCGAACCGGCGGTACCGCAACCTTGCACCCAAGTGCGAGCCCCAACTGGGGCGCCACGGGCTCTACCGGACCATCGGCGGTGGCGAGGACGGGCGCGAGCGCGAGCTGGCGCTGCTGTGGGTGCTCAATCAGTCCGACGGCCAGCACGACCTGCTGGCGATCAGTCGGCGATCGGGTCTGCGCTACGAGCAGATCAGGGCGGCGGCGGCGGCGCTGCAGGCTGCGGACCTGCTGGCACCGCTCGCGGACTGACCTGGATCGCCGGTTGCACGACGGTGACCCGGCTGTTGGCCGGGATGTCCTGCATGACGATCGCGCCGGCGCCGATCACCGCGTCGTCGCCAATCGTGATGGCGCCGATCAGACAGGCGCCGGTGCCGACGAAGACGTTGTCGCCCAGGGTCGGCATCTCGGCAAGCCGGCTGCCCGCCGGCGCGCCGATGGTGACCCCGTGGAGGAGGAAGGCGCCGCTGCCGATGCGCGCCGCCCCGCCGACCACCAGGCCGACGCCGTGGCCGATGCGCAGGCCCGGCCCGATCTCGGCGGCCGGCGCGATGTCGACGCCGGTTAGAAACAGGGACAGGCGGTTGAAGAACGGCCCCAGGAAGGGGATGCCGCGCCGCTTGAACCAGTGCGCCAGCCGGTGCAGGACGACTGCCTGGTAGCCGTTCTCGAACAGCAGCGACTCGAGCACGTACCACGGGAACGACTTGGTCTTGAGCTCGCGCAGTCGCCGCGTGTCGGCGCTCAGGTTGGCGAACATCAGACCACCGGCCCCGGCTCGTAGCGCGGTGGTGGCGTCAGCGGGGCGCGCAGCCCGGCGACCACGCCGCGCGCCTTGGCGGTCACCGCCGCCTGGTTGCCGCGAAACAGCTCGCGGACGAAGGCGGCGGGCAGGGCGGCGGCGGTGAACAGTAGGTAGGTCAGCCAATTCCAGGCATTGCCGTAGCGGCGGACGAAGATCGCGGTGCTGCGGCCGGTGTGGAAGGTCTTGCTCGGCTTGTAGATGCCGGTGGTAAAGGCCACCATGTGCCAGAGGACGGCGCGGTGGGCGTACCAGACCGAAAAGCCTGCTCGGCGCAGCCGCAGACACCAGTCGGCGTCCTCGACCGAGAGGTGGAAGATGGGGTCCCAGAGGCCGGCGGCGAGCAGCGCCTGCCGTCGGATCAGTAGACCGCAACCGTTGATGTAGTCGACGGCCTGGTCGCGGTCATACTGCCCGTGGTCGACCTCGCCGAGGCCGCGCTCGCGGGTCACCGCCTCCCGGAACCGGATGCGCCCGCCGGCCGACCAGATGCGATCCCGGTTCCAGAAGTAATAGACCTTGGGGCCGACGGCGCCGATGGTCGGCGTCCGCTCGGCGACGGCGACCAGCTCGGTGAGCAGGTCGGGGTGCACTTCGATGTCGTTGTTGAGGATCAGCAGGTAGTCGTAGCCGCGGTCGAGCGCCCAGCGCATGCCCAGGTTGTAGCCGCCGGCGGCACCCTGGTTGACGTCGACGGTGACGATGGCGAGCTCGGGGTGGGCGGCGCGGATGGCGCTGACGCTGTCGTCGGTCGAGGCATTGTCGACCACCACGACGTCGAACGACGGGTAGCGCATCTGGCTGATGCTGGGCAGGGCTTGGAGGGTGACCTCTTTGCCGTTGTAATTGAGGACGATGACCGCGACGCGTGGAGGCGACATGATGACGGGCGGGAGCGTATCGCACGGGGCGGGAGACGCCGTCCAGCCGGGCTGCGTCCAGCCGGGCTGCGTCCAGCCGGGCTGCGTCCAGCCGGGCTGCGTCCAGCCGGTGAGTCGCGACGACGTGGTGGCGCTGATTCCGGCCGCTGGCCGGGCGAAGCGGTTGCCAGGGCTGGTCGGCAGCAAGGAGGTCGTGCCGGTCCGACCGCCAGGAAGTGACGCGTCTCCGCGGCCGGCGGCGACCCACCTACTCGCCGGGTTGGCCGCTGCCGGTGTGCGTCGCGGCCTGGTGCTCCTGAGGACCGGGAAGTGGGACGTTCCGGTGGCCCTGGACCCGGTTGCCGCCGACCTGGGGATGGCCCTGGCCTACCAGACGACGCCGGGCACCCCCAGTGTCGCCCACACCCTCGACCTGGCCTGGCCCTTCGTCGCCGACGCCCGCGTCGTCGTCGGCTTCCCCGACATTCTGCTGTCGCCGCGAGAGGCCTTTGCGGACACCCTGGCGCATCAGGAGGCGACCGGTGCCGAGCTGGTCCTCGGTTGCTTTCCGACGGGCCAGCCGGAGAAGACCGACATGGTCGAGCTGGCGCCCGACGGGACCGTCCGCCGCCTGGTGATCAAGCAACCCGACTGCGGCCTACGCTGGACCTGGTCGCTGGCGGTGTGGACGCCGCGCTTCGGTGCTTTCCTGCACGCGGCGGCAGCCGGTGCCCTGCCGTCGCCGGTCGGCCGCGAGCTCTACCTTGGGGAGGTCATCGGCGCGGTCGTCACCGCGGGCTGGCGCGTCGAAACGGTGTGTTTCCCGGGCGGCAGCTATCTCGACATCGGCACGCCCGATGACCTCGCGCGCGCCGGCGGCTCAGCTCTCCGGAAGCGCTAGGTCTCATCAGATCGTGCGCTCCGCGCACTGGCCTTCGGCCGTCGATACGGCAGCGCAATTTCCTGGCGCGCGGCCTCCTAGCCGGGAGTCCGTCCCGACAGCAGCACGGCCAGCGACAGGCCGGCCAGCACCAGCCCGAGCGTCAGCCCCGGAGGCCAGTAGCGGAGTCGCACCATCCGGTCTCCAGGTTCGACGATGACACCGAGGAACGCGCCGAAGACCTTGCGCGGAGAGAGCGTGGCGCGATCGGTTGCGAGGCGCCAGCCGGGGTCGGCGGGCAGCGAGCTGGCAAGGAACACGCGGCCGTCGGCGTCGGGGGCAGCGATCCGCACGTCGACGCCGTTGGCGATCAGCGTGACCTCGACCGCTGGCGTCGCCCATGCGGTGCCGTGGTCGCAACCGTCCTCGCGCAGCAGCGCCACGCGCCGTGGGTCGTCGCCGGCGGCCAGCCACGTCGCCAGCTGCCGACGGTCGAGGCAGACCGTCTCGCGCGCGGCATAGACGAGCGCCAGCGCCTCCGGGTTGGTCGCCAGCAGTCGTTTGCCGGGCCAGGGGACGAGCCCGCGCGGCAGGCCGCCTGGCAGCGCCGCCTGGTAGTTGGGCAGGACCACCCAACGGACGGCAAGGCGCGCCAGGGCGGTGGCCGACGGCGCCGAGAACGGTGCGAAGTAGACCTGTGACGTCGGCGCGAAGCCGAAGCCGGCGGCGAGAAAGTCGAGCAGGTCGTTGCGTGCCAGGGGGCTGTGCGGGCGCACGTCGGAGATGCCGTGGACCGCGAGGACGTTCGGGTAGGCGGCGTAGGCCAGGCCGACGGCGCGCGCGCCCGGGGTTGCGGCGGACGCCGCGGCGAGGAGATCGAGGGTATGGGTGGCGGGGTAGAGCTCCTGGCGTGCGACGGCCGGCAGATGATGCCAGTCCCAGGCGGCGAGCTCGAACGCGGCCAGGGCCACGACCGCCGCCCGGACGATGCGCGGGACCTGCCGCAGGCTCGGGCTTGGTCGCTGCACGACGGCCAGGGCGCCGAGGCCGGCCAAGGTGGCGATGGCGACCCAGGTGGCGATGGCGACCCAGGTGGCGGCAGCGAGGTCACTCGGCGAGAGGGCAAGGGAGGCGGCCGCCGTCAGGGCGAGGGCGGCCAACGCTCGAATGTGCCGTCTACCGCGCCAAAGCGCCTGCCAGCCGAAGCCCGCGACGAGGGCCAGGGCGAGGGTGCCGACCGGCACCGCACGCGCCGGATAGAGCGAGCCGAGCAAGGGGATCTCCTGCATCAGGAGCAGAAACGGTCGGAAGGCAGCGCCGAGCAGCAGCGTCGTGAACCAGATCCAGCCGAGCCATCCATGGCGACGAGATCGGCCCGCGGCGAGCCACAGCGCGAGGCCGGCGAGGGCGACCAGGCCGGCATAGCCGCCACCGGCTTCGGCCCAGTGAAAGGGGCCGGTGAACGCCGTGTGGTACGGGACGCCGAAGACGGTCGGGCCAGCTGGAGCGATCAGGCGCTTCCAACTCGCGGGGTCAAAGAGCAGGGCGAGCGGACCCTGCTCGACGGCCCACGGCGCGACGAGCGGCCGCCCGGTGGTTTCGGCGAGGCGTCGGCTGTCGTGGACGGTCGCTGCCAGCGGCAGGAGATGGGGCGCCGCGAGCGCCACGCACAGGGCGCCGGCGAAGGCGATCCTGAGGAGGAGTCGGCTCCAGGGCAACCGCCGACGGCGGACGCCCAAGGCGATGGCGAGCGCCAGGAGGCCGCCGAAGGCGGCGGTCTCGGGGTGGCCGCCGAGCAGCAGCGCGGCGCCGGTGACGGGTGCGGCGAGGCGTCGGAGGAGGCGGTCGACGGGATGCCGCGTGGAGCGACCGGGGCGGGTTCCGTCGCGGGTCCAGACGAGCAGCGCCAGCGCGAACCAGGGCACCCAGCAGAGCGTCGAGGAGAGTGGAAACAGGCCCCAGGCCTGCATGCCGCCGCCGAGCGCGAAGACGGCGCCGGCGAGCAGCGCCGCCGGCGCGCGGGCGCCGAGACGGCTGGCAAGGGCGGCGGTCCCGAGAGCGGCGACCCCGGTCTTGAGCGCCAACGCCACGAGCAAAAAACAATCGAGGGGAAAGAGGCGTGCCAGCAGGGCCACCACCGAGAGCACCTGGGCCTGTGGATTCGCCCAGAGACTCTCGCCGCAGCCCAGGCGGAAGGCCCAGAACGGCGGCGCGCCGGCAGCAAGGGCTCGTCGGACCTCGATCTCCCACGGCAGCAACTGCTGGAGGACATCGTTGAGGGACGCGAATGCCGAGATCTCGACGGGGTCGCTGCGTCCGGGGAGGAGCTCGCTGGGGATCGGGGGGGCGAGCACCTCGCCGCCGACGAGGCGCGGGAGCACCGCCAGCAGGGCGAGACTTGCCGCAGCGAGCGGCCACCACCAGCGCACCCGTCGCGCCAGGGGCCGGGCCAGGACCGTGAGGGCAGCGAGCGCCGCCCCGAGCACCAACAGGAGGCCGAGCGTGCGCGACAGGCCGAGCGCGAGGTCAGGCATGCGGACGGCCGGCGGTCAGGCGACCGCCGCGGATGGATCAGGCCGGGACGGCGGCGGCCCAGCGCAGGTCGGCAGCCAGCTCGCCCGACCCGAGCAGGGTCTTCAGGTGGGCGAGGCGGGTGTAGCGCGGGCCGAGGACGTCCGCCTCGCGTAGGTCTTGCGCTTGGAAGGCGGCATGGAGCTCGGCGGCGCCTTGGCGGGCCGTCCACTGCGGCGCGTAGCCGGGGAGGTGCGCCTCCGCCTTGGCGCAGCTGACCCGATAGCAGCGCTTGTCCGGCCCGGCGCCGGCGGCGATCTCGACCCGCGAGCCGGGGACGGTCTCGGCGACGATCTGGGCCAGCTCCCGGATGCGGTAGTTCTCGGCCGTTCGCCCGATGTTGAAGGCCTGGTCGTGCACTGCCTCGCGCGGCGCCTCGAGCGCGGCGATGGCGGCGCGGCAGATGTCGGCGACGTGGACGATGGGCCGCCAGGGGGTGCCGTCGCTCTGCAACAGGACGCGGCCGGTGGTGTAGGCCCAGGCGACCAGGTTGTTGAGGACGAGGTCCAGGCGCAGCCGTGGCGAGACGCCGTAGGCGGTGGCGTTGCGCAGGTAGACCGGCGTGAAGCCGTCGTCGGCCAGGGCGTGGAGGGCGGCCTCGAGCTCCACCTTGGAGACGGCGTAAGGGGTCACCGGGTTGAAGGCGGCCGACTCGTCCAGAAAGTCGTCGCCGGCGGCGCCGTAGCTGCTGCACGACGACGAGAAGACGAAGCGCTGGACACCCGCCGCCTTGGCCTGGGCGGCGAAACGCGCCGAGCCGCGCAGGTTGATGTCCTCGGTGATGCCGGGGCTCAGGTTGCCGAGCGGGTCGTTCGACAGGGCGGCGAGGTGGATGACGCCGTCGAAGCCGGCCAGCTCGGCGGCCTCGACGTCACGCAGGTCGCGCTGCAGCGAACGCACTTCCGGCGGCTGCGGGCCGAAGTCGCAGGTGGCGAAAAGTCCGTTGTCGAGCCCGACCACCTGGTGGCCGCGGGCGCTGAGCAGAGGAGTGAGGACAGCACCGATGTAGCCCTGGTGGCCAGTGACGAGTACGCGCATGAGGTCGAGGCTATCAGGTCACCGGGCGAGCTAGCCACGGCAGGAGTCCGCTGGAGCTCACCTGGGCAAGGCCCACAGGCGCTCCCCGCCACGCCGCGCGAGGTCGCCGGTGACGGTGCTGGCCATCGTCTCCCGATCGCCAAAAAGGGGCGCCAACTGGCTGGTGAAGGCGGCGATCGCCTCGATCTTGCGGGCGAGCGCCGCGCCGCTCACCGTTTCTACCCGGACGCGCCAGGCGCTGCGGGGTCGGGTGACCCACCACACCGCGCCGAAACGTCGGAGGTAAGGGTAGTCCTCGTAGTAGCTGACCGCCGTTGCGGCGGGCAGGGCTTCGGCGGCGCGGCGGGTGAGGCGGTGGTCGACGTGGCCGCCCACCGCGAGCGGCGCCAGGACCTCGGCCGGTGCCTCGCGCTCGACGAGGTCGGCAAGCGAGGCTGACAGACGGTGGGCGAAGCCAGCGTCGGCCGCATGAACGGCGCGGAAGAGATGGCGGAACTTGGAGTAGAGGGCGCGGCCGGCTGCGTCGGTACGGTAGAGGGCGTCGGCGAAGTCGAGCTGCACCGCCTCGGCACCGAGGATGGCCGCCGAAGCCCGATCCTCGGCCCGTCGCGCCGCCATCGGCCCCAAGGAGCCGAGCTTCCGGGAGCCGTCGAGGCCCCAGGCGCGGTAGAGCGTGCGCGCCAGGGCCGACGGTGGATCCGTCGGCTCGTCGGCGGTCATCAGCGTGGCGATCAGGACGCGCTGGCCGGCGGCGGCGCGGCTGGCGATCAGCCCGCCGACCGACAGCGCCGCGTCGTCGAGGTGCGGCGACAGCACCAAAAGGTCGAGCGGCGGTCGCGGGTCAGACATCGCGTCAGAGCGTGGCGAGCCGGGAGGCCAGCAGCAGCTGAACCACCTGGCGGTAGCGGAGCGCGAAGTGCTCGCGGGTGTGCTGGGCGCGCGCGTGCTCCCAGCTGGCGCGGGCCATCGACGCGAGCTCGGCGGGCGGCCGCGCGGCCAGCTCGCGTACCACGCTGCGGATGGCTTCGACCGTCGGCGCCGCCAGCTCGACGCCGAAGCTCGGGTCGACGTCGACGCTGGACTCGGGCGTCACTATCGGTAGGAGGCCGGCGTGCATGCAGGTGATGACGCCGCCGCCGCCGCCCTCCGAGCAGGACGGAAACACCACGGCCAGGCTGTGGTCGCAGAGGTCGCGAAAGGCCGGGGTGAGCACGTCGACCCACCCGAGGGTGTGGATGTTCGGCGTGGCGTAGAGCTCGCGCCAGTAGGCTGCCTCGAAGTCACGCTCGCGGTCGACCGGGCCGCAGACGACGAGGTCGAGCTCGGGCTGGTCGGCAAAGGCCTCGAGCACCAGGTCGAGCCCCTTGTGCACCAGGCCGCCACTGCCGAACCAGATGAAACGGCGGCGGGCGCGGGCAAAGTCTTTGGCCGCGGGCCAGGCGTAGGTGGCGGGCGTCGAGATCGGCACGCGGTGGATGGGGTGACCGGCGAAGGCGTAGCTGGCCATCGTGAACCGGTTGCCGAGTATCGTCGCCACCTGGGCGCTCTCGATCGCTCGGTTCTCCTCGACCAGCTTCTGCGGGCGAATGCGAACGCCGTGCTCCCGCTCGATGCGGGCGAGGCGTGCCGCCTGGTTGGTGTTGTTGGTGCGCCAGTGGGCGGTCTCGCAGTGCATCACCCGCAGGCAGCTCGGCGGCAGCAAGGGTTTGAGCCGCTCGAGGTTCAGCCGCACGTCGACACAAACGTCATAGGCCGTGGCCGGTGTGAAGTCACCGTTCGTCCAGTGGATGGCGTCGACGGCGTAGCCCGCTTCACGCCAGGCGGTGGCCATCTCGCGCGACTCCCAGAAATGGGTGTGGCCGTGCGGCAGGGCGGCGTCCGCGGGCAGGAGGAACGGGTCGAGGATGTACGAGAAGAGAAGCCGACCCCGCTCCGGGGCCAGGGCTGGAAGGTGGGCGACGCGGAGCTCTGGCCTGCTGATTCGGCGACGGAGCTTGGCAGCCACGCGGCCAATCTCGGCCCAGGCCCGGCCGGGCCGGAGCAGTCGCAATCGCTGGCGCAATCGTTGGCGCAGCTCGGCGCCACGGAGGGGCGGGTGATGCGGCATGCCGCCCGGCCGTCAGTTGAGATAGCCCAGCGAGATCAGCTTCTGGATCTCCTGGGCGTTCATCGCCTCCGACTTCGCCGTGCCCAATGCCGGGCCGTTGATGGCGCCCCAGTAGGTGGGCACCTGGCGCTGCACCTGGCCCCTGATCAGCTCGGGCTCGAAGGCGTCGACCAGAACCTCACCGGCGTCGTCCTCGGGAATCGGCAGGTCGAGGAGGTAGAGGGCGGTGGGGAAGATGTCGAAGACATTGGCCGCCGACAGGGTCAGCCCACGTCGCACTGGCGGGCCGTACAGGACGAGAATCCCGGGCGGGCCATGGCGGTGCTGGGTGTCCATGCTGTGCAGCAGGCTCGGCGCGTGGCCGTGGTCGGAGACCACCATCAACACGGTGTCGGGCGCCATGCGCTGGCGCACCTCGCCGAGGAAGCGATCGAGGCTCTCGTAGAAGGCCGGTATCTGCGGCCCCAGCGCGGCGCGGTCGGCGGCCCTGACGTGCAGGTACCACTGCGGCTCCATGCCGCGCCAGGTCTGGTGCTGCACGGTGTCCGGCTCGTGGGTGTAGAGGCTCATCAGCTGCGGCTGAGGGCCGCCGCGGAGGAGGTCGAGGAAGGTGTGACTCTGCCATTCCCAGTCGGGCTGCGAGAGGTACGGCTTGGCGATCGGGAAGGCCTCGACCGGCTGCACGTAGAGCCCGAGCTCCTCGCGCCGTGCCGGCTCGCCGTTGGGATCGGTCTGGGTCTGGGCGAACCAGTCGAGGCCGTAGGCGAAGACCTTGCTCTCGGGATTGCGCGGCCGTAGGGCAGGGAATGAGTAGAAGTAGCCGTCGACCAGGGCGAGCGAGAGGTTGGCCTGGTCGGCGACCTCCCACAGCAGCGGTCGCTTCGAGTCGGCTCGGGTGACGGTAGAGAGACCGCCGAGCCCGATCCGCGTCAGCGCTGCCACCATCTCCTTGGCGTAGGTCCGGTGGACGGGAAACAGGCCCGGCGACCCGAGGCCGGGTGCGCGCAGGCGGTAGAAGTCGCCGACCTGGTGCTCGGCTGGCTGTTGGCCGGTGTAGATCGAGGCCCAGATCACGGCCGAGTTGGAGTCGGGGATCGACTCCAGGC
>CXWL01003574.1_pt1 | contig 40808 bp, 40 predicted proteins | sample 590931 | NCBI WGS metagenome assembly CXWL01 (sample SAMEA3498368, study PRJEB10139) | groundwater metagenome | biome: water well; material: biofilm material | place: Germany | collected 2015-04-27 | reverse complement strand
GTCGAGAACCGCTTCGTCGGCATGAAATCGCGCGGCATGTATGAAACGCCGGGGGGGACGATCCTCCACCTCGCGCATCGCGGGATCGAGCAGATCACGCTCGATAGGGGCGCGGCGCACCTGAAGGACGAACTCGCCCCGCGCTATGCCGAACTCATCTATAACGGTTTCTGGTTCTCGCCCGAACGCGAGATGTTGCAGGCTGCGATCGACCATTCACAAGCGCATGTTTCGGGCACGGTGCGGCTGAAGCTCTACAAGGGCAGCGTCAATGTAATCGGGCGCAAGTCGGCCAACTCGCTCTATTCCGAAAAGATCGTGACCTTCGAGGATGACGCGGGCGCATACGATCAGCGCGATGCCGCCGGTTTCATCAAGCTGAACGCTTTACGGCTCCGTTTGCTTGGGCGGCGCGGGCTGGGGTGATCGTGCGCGCAGGCCGACGATATCGATATCGCGGTCGGTATAGTGCGCTACTTCGGCGCGGTTGCGTTTCAAGATATTGAGGAAATTGTCCTGCTTGTCATAGGCGGCAGGGCCAAGGCGAAGCAGCCAGATTGTCGGTGTCTCGCGACTGACCGGATCGTTTGCTATCTCTTGCAGCCTTGTCGCGGGAAGGGATTGCACGCCCCTGCTCCCGGTAGGATACCAGCCGGCGGGATCGCGAGCGGGCACCTCCGATGGAATTTGTCGTATTGCCGCCGCACGGTTCAAATCCCGCAGGGCGTAGCGCAACGGAAGGGCGCCCTCGTTCGGATAGGCATAGACGCGATCACGATGGGCCAATCTGGGCGACAGCCAGCGAATGGCCCCGTACCAATCCTGCTCCGGTGGTAACTGCTGAACCTGGATCACGCGGAAAAATGCCAGACCGAGGAGCATTGTGAAAGTCACGCGCAAGAGAAGCCCGCGATCTGCACCTCCCGCTATCAGGAGTATAAGGGGAATTCCTGACGCGACGAGCGTACGGGGTAGGAAAACGGGTGCGATCGTAAGGGTCAGCGTCAAGGCGAGCAGCGTTGGGGTTCCAGCCATTACCAGCAGCGCAATGGGTGCGCGATTTCTGCCGGACGCGATCAACGTGGCGCCGCCCAGCAGTAGCGCTGCCGTCAGCCCGAACAGGCCCGGCAAGCCGAATATGAGGAGGACGTTGCCAAACAACTCCGTGCCATCGAATCTGAGCCAGGTCGAATGCGTCCAGGCCGGAGCCTGATCGAGCAGGATCAGAAATGCCGGCAGTGCGGTTGCCGCAACCAGCGCATGTCCGATCAGGAAGCGTTGCCAGTGGTTGCGCAATAATTCTTGGGGACCGATGAGTATGAGAAGGCCCAATCCGAGAGCCGCAACATAAAGCGCACCCAGATTGTGGAGCCAGAACAGCAGGGCGAGGGAGGCAAGATACACCCACCACGCCCCACCTTCGATTGTGCCCGTTTCCCGCCGCACCCGCGCGAGCCTGAGCACTGACCAGACGCCGCAGGCGTTGACGAGCGAAAGCAGGTAATAGGGCCTCACAAGGCGCGCCGTATCGACAAGCGACGGAAGGGTCGCGGCCAACAACAGGGCGGGAATGGCGATCGACCACGCCTTTCGATCAAGCCCACGCTCAAGTTCGCGTCCAGCCATCAAGGTGACCGGGAGTATCAGGAGTCCCGCAACGACGCCGAGCGACCGATACCCGCCCAGCGAATTGCCAGCCATAAGAGACCAGCTTCTGAGCACCGCCGAATAGAAGGGTGGATGCGTTTCGTAGCTTGGCAAAATGCCCCAGATGAACGCGTAACCATTGTCTGCCGCAAAGGCGCTATAAGCTTCATCAAGCCAGAACGGGTGCTGCGTCAGATTGCGCCCGCGCAGCCACAGCCCAGCGATCAGGGCGATGCCGATCAGGAGCCAGCCTAGGCGCACCTGTTTGATGGAAAAACCCATGCAGTGTCTTTGCTGAGCGGCGCGATATTGTGCAAGCCTTGCGCATTGAAATTCGCTCGTTCGCCCCATAGGGAACCGCGATGAACGAATTCCTTACGCGCCGATCGGGTTGGATCATCTTTGCTTCTGCAATTGTCGCGGCCATCCCGCTCTATTGGCCCGAGCTTCCGCCCTTGACCGATCTGATGGGGCATATCGGGCGTTACAGCGTACAGTTGAACCTGCACCATGACCCTCTGCTCCAGCGTTATTACAGTTTCGAATGGGCGATGATCCCCAATCTCGGCGTCGATTTGTTGATCGGCCCCGTTGCCGCGGTGGCGGGGCTGGAAATGGGCGTGAAGCTGATCGTCATCAGTATCGTTATGGCGACGGTTGCGGGGTTTTTGCTTCTTGGTCGCGTGGCGCACGGCCGGATCCCGGTCGCGGCCTTTTTTTCCCTTCCGCTTGCCTATGGCTTTCCCTTTCACTTCGGCTTTGTGAATTATTGCCTGTCGATGGCGCTGGCATTTCTCCTTTTCGCCTGTTGGATGCGGCTGGGGCAAAAAGAGCGGATCGGCTTTCGCGCTGTTTTGTTCATGCCCCTTTCGGTGATTATCTGGCTGGCGCATGTCAGCGGTTGGGGTGCCCTCGGATTGTTTGCCTTTGCCTCCGAATATGTGCGCTTGCGGGAAACCGGACGGAAGCGTTTCGCGTCAACCTTGGAAGGCTTGCTCCATTGCCTGCCACTCGCGCTGCCGGCGATTCTCATGGTGGTCGTTCGATCACAGGACGTTCAGGGCAAAACCGGCCACTTCTTTGAATGGCAAACCAAATTTCAGTGGTTCTCAATGGCATTGAGCGACCGCTGGCAGGGATTTGATCTCGGTTCAGTTGGGTTGATTGCCATCTTGATCGCCTTTGCGGCCATCATACGCGAATTGCGGTTCGATCGCACACTCGGGCTTGCAGCGTTGTTGTTGTTTGGCGCCTTCATTGTCATTCCCCGCGTCCTGATCGGTTCGGCCTATGCGGACATGCGCCTTGCGCCTTATATCATCGCGATGGCCGTGCTCGCGATAGGCGCAAAGCCTGCCACCCCTTCCGGACTGATCAAGGTGATAATGGGGCTGGGCCTGCTCTTCTTCGGAGCGCGGACAGTCGCAACAACTGCCAGCTTTTTTGAATATGACCGTGTCATCACCGCCGAACTTGGCGCCGTCGACCAGATCCCCGTGGGCGCTCGCGTCATGGCGCTCACCGGCCGAACCTGTCGGGCAGAATGGATGCAGGAACGGCGAACGCACCTGCCATCAGTTGCGCTGGCACGTCGGCGGATATTCATCAACGACCAGTTTGTAATGGCTGGTGCGCAATTGCTGGGCGTACACTATCCTGCGGCCGGGAATTTTCAGCAGGATCCTTCGCAAATGGCAGTTGCCGATAACTGCGCCAGACCGGACTGGAGGCGCCTGACAGACGCCGTCGCGATATTCCCACGTGAGGCGTTTGACTATGTCTGGGTGATAAACCCGCCCCAGAGCGAGACAGTGGATTATTCCGGCTTGTCACCCGTTTGGCGGTGGGAACGAAGTGCCCTTTACCGCATCAACAAGACAGCACAGCCATTAGTGACACGCCAAACGGCAGCGGCACCCGCCCGACCAGATGGCGTTCCAGTCCGAACAGGCCGGTAAAGGCAGTATTTAGCGGTGCCGCCGGCTGGGCATCATCCGCCTCCTCCCTGCCGGTGACCTTGCCGAGCAGGCGAAACGCGGCTGCGAGCGGGAAGAGGATCGTGTTGAAATGGGTGACCAGCTCCACCTTCAGCCCCGCCTTGGCGATCACCTCGCGCAGGTCGCTGCCATTATAGCGCCGGAAATGGTGGTGCACCGTATCGTGCGCGCTCCACATCCAGCGATTTGCGGGGACGGTGACCAGGATGCGTCCGCCGGGTTTTAGCTTCTGGCGGACGCTGGCAAGTGCCGCTTCGTCCGCCTCGACGTGTTCAAGCACATCCAGCAGAGCGATCAGGTCATAGCTGCCATCGGCAATGCCTTCGAGCGCGGGAAGGCGGGACGAGCCGACGGCACGTCCCAACCGTTCGCTCGCGATCTGGCGGGCCGCATCATCGACTTCGAGGCCATCGACCGTGCCAAATGCGCCGAGCATCGGAAAATTATGGCCAGTGCCGCATCCGATTTCAAGAATCCGCGCACCCTCGGGCGGCCGGACGATACGGGCGACTACGTCCGAAAGAATCCGCCGTCGCGCGACATACCACCAGTGCGTCTGGTCGAGCGCGGCCATCCGGTCGAAAATAATCCGTTCCATCAGTCGCCCATTCCGACTGTCTCGCGCACCACGTAGATCGGACGCTGTTTTGTTTCGACAAGGATGCGGCCGACATATTCACCCAGCACACCGAGAGAGATGAGCTGGAGCCCGCCAAAAAAGAGGATCGCCGTCATCATCGAGGCATAGCCGGGGACGTCGACGCCGGATACGAGTGTACGGATCATCACGAACACGGCGTAGAAGAATGACAGGAGCGCAACGATTACCCCGACATAGCTCCACACGCGCAGAGGCACGGTCGATGCGGAGGTGATGCCGTCCAGCGCGAGCGTCCACAGCCTCCAATAGCGGAACTTGGTGGTGCCCACCTGGCGTTCGACCCGGTCATATTCGATGGCCGTCTGCTTGAACCCGCTCCACGCGAACAGGCCCTTCATGAAGCGGTTGCGCTCGGGCATCTTGCGGATGACATCGACGACCTTGCGATCGAGCAGGCGGAAATCGCCGGCATGTTCGGGAATTTTGTCAGACGCGAGCCAGTTGTGCGCGCGGTAGTAAAGATCCGCCGTCAGCCGCTTGGGCAGGCTGTCGCTCTCGCGGTTGCGGCGGACACCGTAAACCACATCGCTACCGCTGCGCCAGGCGCGCACCATGTCCGCAATCACTTCGGGAGGGTCTTGCAGATCGACGTCTATCGGAATGATGGCGGCCCCGCGTGCGTGATCGAGCCCGGCTGAAAGCGCAGCTTCCTTGCCGAAATTGCGCGAAAATGAAAGCGCGCGGACGCGAGGGTCGCGCGTGTTCGCAGCCATAATCGCAAGCAGTGTGCCGTCGCTGCTGCCATCGTCGATAAACAGGATTTCCCACGCATGCGCGGCCGGATCGGGCAACGCATCGAGAACTTTGCCGACACGGGCAACGAACGGCGCGATGGCTTCTTCTTCGTCCTTCACCGGAACGAGAATGGTCAGAATGGGTTGGATGGCGCTCATCATGTTCCTTATGCCACGCTTTGCGGGGAATATGGTTAACGACCGGTAAAAATTCAGCCGAAGACCCAGCGCCGGTTGAGGGTGAAGGTCAGGATCGGGCTGACGATCACGATCGGGATCACGGGCCACCAGGTTGGCCCACCCATCTGCTTGACAAGCAGCCAGACGAAAAACTGGTTTGCGACGAAACCCAGCGTCGTGGTCACGAAGAAGCGCATAGTGCGGATATGCGCGCGGTCGCGGGCGCCGTGCCCCCGGAAGCTGAACTCGCTATGGAGGACATAACCAATTGCGGCCGCCACGAGAAAAACAAGAAGCAGCGAAAGATTGGGATCGACATGAAGAAACGTTGCAACAACCCAATACCCGCCAGCGACAAACAGCGTCAGCAATCCGCCACTCACGCCAAAGCGGAAAATCTGCCCGATCAGGGCCAGTCGCTGTTCGTCTTCACCCACCAGTTTGCTCTCGCCTCGGCTTCCCACTTGTCGCAGCGCCTTTAAGGCCGCATGGGGCGCATTGAAACAGTGTTCAGGGGCAAATTCGCAATGGATGAAGCAAAGCCGGATTTTCTGGCCCGGCACTGGAAGGCGATCCTGTTCCTTGTATGGCTGGCGACGGCCGTTGCCTTGCTCATATACCGCTGGAAGGCGATCCAGTGGTTCGCCCTTGGCGACACCGACGACAATATGCGCATCATGCAGGTTCGCGCGCTGTTGCACGGGCAGGATTGGTATGATCTCAGGCAATATCGCCTGAATCCCCCGGTAGGCGCGAATATNNATTGTCGGGGGGCTGCTGGCAGAGAAGATCGCCGTCTCGCTGGCGCCGCTGATTCCGCTGGGGGTTGCGCTCACCGGGCTAGGATTGACCGCGCGAAGACTGGTTGCGCCCGGTGCGTACCTGATTGCGGCGGGCATCTTCATCTCGTTCGTTACGGCCATGACGATGTTTATGCCGCTCAGGATCGATCATCATGGCTGGCAGTTGGCGATGCTGGCGCTGATCCTGGCGGGCCTTTCCGATGAAAAGCCCATGCGGGGCGGGCTTCTCGTTGGAATTGCGACGGCATTGTCACTGGTCATTGGACTGGAGACGCTGCCGTGGCTCGCTGTGGCTGGGGCGGGCGTTGCCCTGCGCTGGATCGTTGACGCCGACCAATCGCCCCGGATGCGCGGCTATGCACTCGCTCTCGGCGGCGGAGTCGCGATGGGTTTTCTTGCCTTTGCCTCGCGTGACAATTGGGTGGCGCGCTGCGATTCTCTGACACCGATCTGGGTTTCGGTTATGTTGCTGGCTTCGGCTGCGAACTTCCTGATCTCCTCATTCAGGATCGAGCAGCGGGCGCTTCGCGTCCTTCTTGGTCTCGCCGCCGGCGCGGTTGTCGCGGCCTTCTTCATGCTTGCATGGCCAGAATGCCTCGGACGACCCGAACAGATTTCTCCCGAGCTTGAACGGCTGTGGTTCAACAACATCAATGAAGCCAAGCCAATTCACACGCGCAACTGGCCGTCGATCCTTTCGGCATCGGTGCTGGTTGTGGGTCTGGCCGGCAGCTTTTGGGCGTTGTGGAAACATCGGGCGGAGGAACGCGGTGCAGCGTGGGCTACGATCGCGCTCCTTTCGCTCGGGTCGGCGCTCATGCTGTTCTGGCAGGCGCGCTCGGCTCCTACGGCGCTGCTGTTCAGCGTTCCGGGTGCTGCGGCTCTGGGTTGGGCGATCCTGCCCCGGTTGCGCGCGCATTCGTCGGTGCTGGTCAGGACTTTTGGCACGGTTGCGGCCTTTCTTGTGATTTCGGGACTGGGGATCCAGATCATAGCAGGCAAGTTGCCTGATACCGATATAGCGTCACCCGGCCTCAAGCGCGTGAACCGGGCCAATGCGAGCTGCCCGACAATGCCCTCAATGCGACCCATTGCGCTGCTGCCCAAGGCGACGATCCTGACCTTTGTCGATCTGGGGCCGCGGCTGATCACCATTACCCATCACGATGCAATTGCCGGCCCTTATCACCGCAACGGCGATGCGATCCTCGATATCCAGAAGGCCTTTCGCGGTTCGGCTGATGACGCGCGTAGCATAGCGCGCAAGCATGGTGCGACCTTGCTGCTGATCTGTCCGAACATGTCTGAATCGACGATCTACAAGGCGCAAAATCCGAAGGGCTTCTACATGCAGCTGGTGAAGGGGGAAGTGCCAGGCTGGCTCGAGCCGGTGGTGCTTCCGGCGCGATCGCCGTTCATGCTGTGGCGCATCAAATCCTGATCCCATGCACAGCTTGCCGCTCTTCCTCCGCCTCAGGGATCGGCCCGTCATCCTTCTTGGGAAAGGCGATGCGGCGAACGCGAAACGCGCTTTGCTCATGAGGGCGGGCGCGTTGATTGTAGGGGAGGATCACCCAGCAGCGCTCGCAATCGTCGCGATTGACGATGATGCGGAGGCACTGGCTGCGATTGTCCGCCTCAAGGCGCGGGGCGTGCTGGTGAATGCGACCGATCGGCCCAAGCATTGCGATTTCACGCTGCCCGCGATCATCGACCGCGACCCCGTGCTGGTTGCGATTGGCACGGATGGCACGTCGGCGGGCCTTGCCAAGGCGCTGCGGCAACGGCTTGAGGCGTTTTTGCCGCAATCGCTCGGGCGGTTGGCCGAAGCACTTCATGAAGCGCGGCCAGCTATCCGCAACCGATGGCCCGACGCCGGGCAAAGGCGGCGTGCCATAGATGCGGCGCTCGATGCAGGGGGACAGCTTGATCCGTTTGCGCTGTCCTCAACGGACGCCGTCGCCGGTTGGCTTTCTGCGCCCGATGCGATGCCCGTGTCGGGCTTGAAGGTCTTCCGCCTGACCAGCGACGATCCGGATCAATTGACGCTTGAGCAGGCGCGCTTCCTCGGTCAGGCCGATACCATCGTTCATTCAGCCGACATCGCGCTCGCAATCGTTGTGCGCGGTCGCGCGGACGCGGTGCGACTGGCGCAGAATTTCCCGCCCGATCCGCTTCCCGCTGGATTGACCGTTCAGCTTGTGCGAGAAAAATCATGATGCGCGCATTTCTTTTCGACGACACAAAAGCAAGTGAGCTGCCTTTTGCCGAAGGAGCAGCGCAGTTCGGGAAAGCACAACTGGTATGGCTTCTGCTCGACGGGCGTCAGACTGGCGTTCTCGAGTGGATCAACGCACAGCAGGATATCCCTCCGATTGCGCGATCCGCGTTATTGGCCCAGGAAACCCGGCCCCGGAGCGATTTGGTGGGGCATGGGGCGCTCGTCAATTTGCGCGGGCTGGGAAAAACCCCCGAGGACGATCCCGACGCGCTGGTGTCGCTCCGCTTCTGGGCGGAGACCGGTCGCGTGATTTTGGTGGCGTTTCGCAGTCCTGTCGCGCTCGATCGGGTGGTGGATAACTTCCTCGCCGGCTCCATTCTCGATCCGGGCGATTTGTTGAGCGCATTTGCCGATGCGATCACGGATGGCCTTGACCCCGATGTCGCCAATTTGGGCGATGCGCTCGATGAATGCGAACTCAAGATTGAATCGGCCAATATCTACCCCACCCGCCGCGCAGTGACCAAGGCGCGAGCGAGGGCCATCGCGTTCCGCCGGTTTGTTTCGCCACAACGTCAGGCGCTTGACCGGCTTGCCGCCGCACCCCTTGACTGGCTCGATGACGATGATCGCCTGCATTTGCGCGAAGCGGCAGACCGCGCGGCGCGGATGGCGGAAGAACTGGAATCGGTGCGCGAGCGCGCGATGCTGATGCATGAGGAACTGACCGACCGTCGCGCCGAGCAGATGGAATCCCGCGCGCTGTTGATCTCGATCGTCGCACTCGTTTTCCTGCCGCTGACCTTCCTGACCGGATTGCTGGGCATGAATGTCGAAGGCATCCCGTACCATAGCGAACCTTGGGCGTTCTGGGGCGTCACAGGTGTTTGCCTGTTAGTGGGCTTTATCGTGCTCGGGTGGTTCGTCCGCGCGCAGTGGATCAGCAAGGACTAGTCGAGCAGGGCGTCAATCGCCTTGGCGAGCTTCACATCGCGCGCGGAAAGCCCGCCTGCGTCGTGCGTGGTGAGGAGGATATCGACCCGGTTCCAGACATTCGACCATTCGGGGTGATGATCCTGCTGTTCGGCAAGCAGTGCAACGCGCGTCATGAACCCAAAGGCTTCAGAGAAATCGGAAAAGAGAAATTGACGCGTGATCGCATCGCGCCCGTCGTCATAATCCCATTCGCCGAGCGTATCGAGCGCCGATGCACGTTCGCTTTCGTCCAACTGTTCAATCATGACCTTTGCCTCCTGCGAACGATAACCCTATGTCGCAGGGATGAAGGGGCAGGGTCAACTGAGCTTTGATGGTGTCGCCTGCCAGCGTGGCGGGCGGATGCTGTTCGAAGGGCTGAGCTTTGCCCTCCAGTCCGGCGAGGCGGCAGTTGTGACCGGGCCGAACGGCATCGGCAAATCCAGCCTGTTGCGGCTCGCGGCTGGCCTGCTCATTGCTGCGCGCGGTGTCATCCAGATAGAGGGCCGGATCGCGCTTGCCGATGAGGCGCTGGCGCTGGATCGGCAATTGCCCCTCGCACAGGCATTGCAGTTCTGGGCATCGCTCGATGGCGGCTCGGTTGCCGACGCACTGGCGGCGGTGTCGCTCGATCATCTCGCGCAGGTGCCCGTCAGGATGCTCTCCACCGGCCAGCGCAAACGCGCGGTGCTGGCCCGCGTCATTGCGAGCTGTGCGGACATCTGGCTGCTCGATGAGCCCGGGAATGGCCTTGACGCAGCTTCGCTTGAAGGTCTGGGGCGGGCCATGGCCGCGCATCGTGCGCGCGGCGGGATTATCCTCGCCGCCTCGCACCAGCCGCTGGGGCTCGAAGGCGCGCAACAGATCGCGCTGGAGGCAAAATCGTGAGTGTGCTGCTCGCGCTGATCTCGCGCGATGTGCGGCTGACCTATGGTCGCGGCGGTGTGGGGCTGCCGATCGTGTTTTTTCTGCTGGTGGCGACGCTTTATCCCTTCGGCGTTGGGCCGGACGGGCCTTTGCTTGCACGAACGGGAGGCGGTGTGTTGTGGATTGCGGCGCTATTGGCCGCACTCCTTCCCATCGACCGGCTGATCGCGCCCGACGCCGATCAGGGCGTGCTGGATCAGCTGGCGGTGCGCGAGATCAGCGATGAAGGCGTCGCGGTCGCCAAGCTCGTCGCGCATTGGCTTGGTTTCGGCCCGCCGTTGATGATTGCGGCAATTCCGGCGGCGGCGCTGTTGCGGCTGGAGGGCGATACGCTCTGGCGATTGGAGTTGGGGTTGTTGCTCGGCACGCCGGGTCTTGCTGCACTCGCCGTCATGATTGCTGCGATTACCGCAGGGTTGCGCGGGGCCGGGGCGCTTGCGGGGCTGCTGATGCTCCCATTGGCTATCCCGTTGCTGATCTTTGGCGCGGGCTCGCTCGATCCGATGGGCGGCAGCGCCTTGAAGCTGCTCGCGGCCTGCTCGATGCTGGCTATTGCCGTGACGCCCTTTGCGGCGGGTGCCGCGATCCGCGCCGCCCGCGAATAATCAGCGCGACCAGCGGGCGAAGATAGCGGTTGGCAGGATCAGCCCGCGCGCTTCTTCTCGTACGCCCAGTTCGCCGCATTCAACCGTCCCGCCAAGATCGGTACAATGCTGGCGGACGAGTTCCCCGATAGCGAGGGCGGACATGCGCACCGCATAGACGGTCAGGAACAGGAACGCCGAGTCCGTGTCGAGCAGCTTGCGACAATCCGCAATCAGCCCCGGCAACCCTTCCTCGAGCCGCCAGACTTCGCCTTCGGGCCCGCGTCCGAATTTGGGCGGGTCGAGGATGATCCCGTCATAGCGCTTGCCGCGCCGCACTTCGCGCGCGGTGAACTTGCCAGCGTCATCGACCATCCAGCGGACGGGCTTGTCGGCCATGCCGGCGAGCGCCGCATTGCCCTTGGCCGCCTCGACCGACTTTTTCGAGGCATCGACATGGGTGACGGCCGCGCCCTTGCTGGCAAGCGCGAGGCTGCCGACGCCGGTATAGCCGAACAGGTTGAGCGCGGTCGGTTCGCTGCGCCCTTCAAGCCGTTCGCGCATCCAGCTCCAAACCGGGGCCATATCGGGAAAGAATCCGAGATGCCGGAAGGGCGTGGTCTGCGCCGTAAACCGCACATCGTCCCATACAAGCGGCCAACCCTCTCGCGGTGTCGGGCGGGCAAATTCCCAACGTCCGCCACCATCTTCATCGGCCCCGGGGATGAATTCACCATCGGCGTCCCAATCGGCCGATGCGGGCGCCCACAGCGCCTGTGCTTCGGGCCGGATGAAGCGATAACGCCCATAGCGTTCGAACTTGCGGCCGTGCCCCGAATCGATCAGGCCATAGTCAGCCCATGGCTCACCGACGAGCGTGATCGGCGTCATGCGTCAGCCGGAATTGCCCGAGCGGACACATAGTCGCGGATAGCCTCCACCGTGCCAGGCAGCACGTCATAGCGTTCCTCGCGTTCAAACAGGCTGCCGATCCGTGCGGGAATCGAAGGGCGCGACCCCGTCGCCCGCTCGACCGCGTCGCGGAATTTGGCGGGATGTGCCGTCGCCAGCGTCACAATGGGAACATCGGCTGGCAGATTGGCAACGCGCGCGGCGGCAAGGCCGATGGCGGTGTGCGGATCGATGATCTGCCCGCCACGCTCGCTCGCCCAGCGCATCGCCAGCGCCATGCCATCGGCGTCGATCCGGGCGCTGGAGAAAAGAGGTCTGGCTGCGGCGATCATGTCGGCCGGAATTGCCATCGCCTTGCTCGTTTCGAAGTCCGCCATCATCTTCGCAAGCGCCGTGCCGTCACGGCCCGAAAGATCGAACAACAGCCGCTCGAAATTGGAACTGACCTGGATGTCCATGCTTGGTGTTGCGGTTGCTGTCACGCTTCCGGCCGAATAATCGCCCGACGTGAAGGCGCGGTGGAGGATGTCGTTGACGTTGGTCGCCACGATCAGTTGCGCAACTGGCAGGCCGGCCTGTGCTGCGACATAGCCCGCAAACACATCCCCGAAATTGCCGGTGGGAACCGAGAAGGCAACCGGTCTTTCCGGCGCACCAAGCCGAACGGCCGCATAGAAATAATAGACCACCTGCGCCATCAGCCGCGCCCAGTTGATCGAGTTCACCGCCGATAGGTTGAACTTCGCTGAAAACGCGTTGTCGTTGAACAGCGTTTTCACGATCGACTGGGCATCGTCGAAACTGCCCTTGATCGCGACGTTATGGACATTGGGGGCAAGCACGGTCGTCATTTGCCGCCGCTGCACTTCGGACACCCGGCCCTCGGGATGGAGCATGAAGATGTTGATCTTCTCACGGCCCGCAATCGCGTCGATGGCGGCCGATCCGGTATCGCCTGAGGTGGCCCCGATGATCGTGAGCTGCGTATCGCGTGTGGAAAGGAATTTTTCGAACAGCAGCCCGAGCAACTGTAGTGCCACATCTTTGAAGGCCAGTGTCGGCCCGTGGAACAGTTCGAGCAGCCAGTGCCGCCCGTCGAGTTGCACCAGCGGCGTTACGGCGTCGTGCGAGAAGCGTCCATAGGCCTGCGTGCAGAGGACACGAAGGTCGTCCTCGCTCAGGCAGTCCGCGACAAAGGGTGTCATCACCCGAACGGCGGTTTCGACATAAGACAGGCCACGCATCGCTGCGATTTCATCGGGCGAAAAGCGCGGCCATTGGCGCGGAACATAGAGCCCGCCGTCCGCCGCCAGCCCCGCCAGCGTGACGCCCTCGAAATCCAGCGCCGGTGCGCTCCCTCTGGTGCTCACATATTCCATGCTGGCCGCGCCGTAGCGGGCAGGATTGGGAAGGGCAAGTTTGCGCGCTGAGGGATCAAAGCCAGCTTGAGATCTGATCCAGCGGCTTTTTGATCGTGGCGTGGACCGGAATCGTGGCATCCGCTTCGGGATGTCCGGCAACGACAATCATCACCGGCTTCTCATCGCCGGGCCGTGCGCACATCCTGTTGAGGAAGCGCATCGGGTTAGGCGTGTGCGTGAGCGTCGCGATGCCTGCCTCATGAAGGGTCGCGAGAAGGAGCCCTGTTGCTATGCCAACGCTCTCGGTCACATAGTAATTCTGTCGCTTCTCGCCGGGATAAAGGCCGCCACGGCGCTGGCCAAAGATCACGATCAACCAGGGGGCGTGCTCGAGATAGGGTTTGTCGGCGTCGGTGCCGAGTGGTCCCAGCGCCTCAATCCATTCGGCGCTGGCCTTGCCCGCGTAAAAAGCGCGTTCCTCCTCTTCGGCGGCCAGCCTGACCTGCCGTTTCATCTCTGCCGTTCCAATCGTCGCAAAGTGCCAGGGCTGGTGATTGGCACCGCTCGGGGCCGTGCCAGCGGCGAGGATCGCGGTTTCGATGATTTCTCGCGGAACGGGCCGGTCGCTGATCTGGCGGCACGTCCGCCGGGTGCGGATCGATTCGTAAAACGCCCGCGCCTGCGCGATGCGCTCATCGTCGGTCAGGGGGGGATAGGGTTGCCAGGGCAGGGTCTTGTAGGCGGTCATGGCAACTCCTCTATCGCAAGGGACGGTTTGCCATTGCGGGAGAAGCGCGGCAAGCTCCCGTCGGGTTCAGCTTTAATGAGGGGTGATATTCGCCGCCAAATTATGCATACTGGCAAAAAGGGAGGAACTACCATGACCTACGCCCCCAGTCACCGCGCCTTTTATGACGCCGACAGCCACATCATGGAGTTGCCTGATTTCCTCAAGAAATACGCCGACCCCGCGCTGCGCGACGAGATTCCCGAGGTCAGCTATTCGGCGTCGATCGTCACCGACGAGGAAGTGGCCGTGCTGATGGCGCGCGGTGGACGGCACAGCGAGGAACATGTGGCGCAACTCCTGAGCCTCGGCGGCGACCAGTTGATAGAGAAATCGAAGGAGATACAGGCGCTCGGTGCCTTCGATTCCAGGGAGCGTTCGCTGGCGATGGATATGCTGGGCTTCAGGAAACAGCTTGTCTTTGCCACGCACAGCCTGCGGACGCCGTTTTCTCCCTCATCCAAACTTGAACCGCGGCTGCGATATGGCGCGACCCGCGCGCACAATCGCCACATGGCCGATTTCGTGGGAGACGATAAGCGGCTGATGGGTGTGGCAGCCGTGCCCATGGATGATCCGGCGCTGGCGCTGGAAGAGGCGAAATGGGCCATCGATGCGGGGCTTGAGGCGATCTGGATTCCCCACCGGCCCTGCGGCGACAAATCGCCCGGCCATGTCGATTTCGAGCCATTTTGGGAATTGCTGGCCGAAAGCGGGACGCCATTCGTGCTGCATGTTGGCGGATCGCCGCTGCAACTGACCAAGGCCTGGGGCAATACCGGTCGTGCGCCAACCCGCGACTGGCTGGGCGGCGGAGAGAATTTGCGCACCAAGGACATTGCGGTGCTGCATCAGGGGCCGGAGACTTTCCTGACCGTGATGCTGATCGACGGGATATTCGAACGCTTCCCGAAATTGCGCGGTGCAAGTGTCGAGCTTGGCGCTGGCTGGGTACCGTCGTTGCTGATCCGGCTGGACTGGGTGGCCAAGCACTGGAGCCGCGAAGACAAGAGTGTCGCCGGTTTCAGCCGCCTGCCATCGGAACAGTTGACCCAGCAAATGGCCTTCACGCCCTTCGTCTTCGAGGAAGTGGGCATGCTGATCGACCAGTCAAACCGGGATCTATACCTGTTTTCCAGCGACTATCCGCACATTGAGGGCGGCCGGAATCCCATAGCGCGGTTCGAATCGGCATTGGGAGATAGAGACGCAGCGCGCGACGCCTTCTATGCCGAGAATTTCCTGCGCATCTTTCCGCGAGCCCGGGTCGATTAGGTGACGGTCAGGTGCGTTGCCGCCTCTTGAGCGCGAGTCCATAGACGATGGCGGCGATCGCCGCGAACAGGAACCATTGCACGGCATAGGCGAAGTGGTTGTTCGGTACGTCCTGGAGCGAGGGCGGTGCGCTTGGTTCGAGGCCGGGTGCGGGCGTTCCGGCCACGAGCATCAGCGCGGGTGCTGCGCCTTTGCCAAATGCGCGGGCAATGAGGCTGCTATGGTCGGGCTGGCGCGAAATGATCCCGCTGACCTGTCCTCCCTTCCAGTCTGGCACGGTGTCGAATTGCTTCGACCAGCCAATATCGACGATCATTCCGGGGCCCTCGGCACCCGTCCGGCAGGAGACAAGATGCCGCCAACCGGCCTCCCCCTTGGCGTTGAGTCCGCCCTCAATGCGTGGGTTGAGAGGCTCAAGGCAAATGCCGCCTGCACGGCGGAAGAGGAGGTCATCGCCAAACGCAACAGCCGGATAGGCCATTTCCGGCAACCCGCTGGCGGTCGCGTAGCGCGCGATCAAGGCGTTCTTTTCTTCGGCGCGCCGCAATTGCCAGATGCCGAGGACGATCATCGCGGCGACTGCCACAAGGACAATGATGGTCGAAACGACGGGAAGGCGTTTCACTTGACGAGCCGTCCTTCGCGCGCCCGGTTTCGGTATTCCAAGACGAGCAGCGCTCCCTTTGCGATGCGGAGCAAGCCAATAACCAGCGCGAGCGTAACCGGCAGCCAGAGCAGGATATGCACCCAGAAGGGCGGCTCAAACTTCAATTGAACGGTGATCGCAAGGATCGTGACGATCGCGCCTACAATCATGATGAGGAATGCGGCCGGTCCGTCTCCGACGTTGAATTGTGCGAAGTCGAGTCCGCAGCCTCCGCATTCCGGCGAAAAGCCGACGATGCTCCCAAACAGGCCCGGAGCCCCGCATCGTGGGCACAGACCCCTGATCGCCGCCTGGGCCGTATCAGGAGCCTGATGGGGCATGGCCGTTATCCGGCGTGAATCGGTGCGCCCCAGCCACCCCAGACATAGACGACACAGAATAGGAACAGCCAGACGACATCGACGAAGTGCCAGTACCACGCGGCGGCTTCGAAGCCGAAATGCTGCTTGGGGGTGAAATGGCCCTTATAAGAACGGGCAAGGCAGACAATCAGGAAGATCGTACCGACCAGAACATGGAAGCCATGAAAGCCCGTCGCCATGAAGAAGGCGGAACCATAGTTCAGCCCCTTGAAGGCAAAGGGGGCGTTGGCATATTCATAGGCCTGGATCGACGTAAAGATCATGCCGAGAATGATCGTAGCCCAAAGACCCTTTTTCAGTCCTTCGCGATCGCCGTGGATCAGCGCGTGGTGCGCCCAGGTGACGGTCGTTCCCGAGCAGAGCAGGATCAGCGTGTTGAGCAGCGGGAAGCCAAACGGATCGAGCACTTCGATGCCCTTTGGCGGCCATTGCGCCACCGCACCCGCCTGACCAATCAGGTTTTCAACTGCGCCGTCCGCCACGACAACCGGTGCGGGAAACAAGGAAAAATCGAACCACGACCAAAACCAGCCGACGAAAAACATGACTTCGGAGGCGATGAACAGGATCATCCCGTAGCGCAAATGGAGCGACACGACGGGCGTGTGATCGCCCGCATGCGCTTCCTTGATGACGTCCGACCACCAGGAATAGAAGGTGTAGAGAATACCCACGACACCGAGCATGAAGACCCAGCCGCCATAAGGCTGCGAGTGCATCCACATGACGCCGCCGCCAGTCAGGCCCAACGCCGAAGCTGCGCCGATCAGCGGGTTAATGCTGGGATTTACAATGTGATAGTCGTGGGTCTTTGCACCGGCCATGGTCGTGTCTTTCCTCAAAAGGCCAATCGGAGGGCTTGCCGCTCCGTTAGCTTGGCTTGTCCGCCTCGTCTATGGGGTAGAAGGTGTAACTCAGGGTGATTTCTTCGATGTCTTTCGCATCGGGATCGTCGGCGATCTTGGGGTCGACATAGAAGGTCACCGGCATGCGTACCTGCTTGCCAGGCAAGAGCGTCTGCTCGGTGAAGCAGAAGCACTGGATCTTGTTGAAGTACTTGCCCGCCTGAGTGGGCGTGACGTTGAACGTCGCGCGGCCGGTGACGGGCTTGTCGGACAGATTTTTGGCGGTGAAGAAGGCAATCTCCCGTTCTCCAAGGGTCACGGGCTCGCTTGTACGTTCGGGCTTGAACTCCCATGGCAGCGAGGGTGTGTGGTTGGCATCGAAGCGGATCGAGATGCGCTTACCCGTCGTCACCGCGCCCGGCGCCACGTCCGCGCGCTGCGTGGTGCCGCCAAAACCAGTCGCCTGGCAGAATGCCTCATAGAGCGGCACGCTTGCGTAGCCGAGGCCGGTCATGCCGCAGGCAAGACTCACAGCCAAAAGTCCGGTGCGGACAATCGGGGTCATGATGCGATCGCCATCTTGGCGATACTGATCCCGTAGATCAGGGCAACCAGCGCAATCAGGAGGATGCCCATCACCTTGGCGCGCGCGCGCTGGCGTTGGCGGATTTCGTCTTCGTTCATGCGAGCACCAGCCGATCGATCGCGAGGGCGCCGAATACCCCAAAAAGGTAGAGGATCGAGAAAGCGAAGAGCTGCTTTTCCGGCCTCATTGCATCGCCTTCCGCGGATTGCCTGATGGCGACGCGGGCAGACAGGGCGGTGAAGACGAGCGAGGCGGCGGCCGTGAATACCCCGTAGATTGGGCCTGTCAGTTGCATCGCCCACGGCAAGACGGCGACGGCGATCATGGGCAGGGTGTAGAGCATGATCTGAATCCGCGTGTTACGTTCACCAGCGACCACCGGAAGCATCGGTACGCCCGCTTTGGCATAGTCCGTCTTCATAAACAGTGCGAGCGCCCAGAAATGGGGCGGCGTCCACAGAAAGATCAGCGAAAAGAGCAGGACGGGAAGCAGGCTGACATCTCCCGTCGCCGCAGCCCAGCCGATCACGGGCGGAAAGGCACCTGCAGCGCCGCCGATAACAATGTTCTGCGGCGTCCTGCGCTTTAGCCAGACGGTATAGACCATCACGTAGAACAGGATCGAGACCACAAGGATCGTTGCAGCAACCCAGTTTGTTGCGAGGTACAGGAGGAGCACCGAAAAGACGCTCAGTCCCACACCGAAATGAAGGGCAGATTGTCTGTCCATCCGCCCGGCAGGAAGCGGCCGATCTGCGGTGCGCTTCATCAGCGCGTCGATATCGGCCTCATACCATTGGTTGAGCGCACCCGCCGCGCCCGCACCCAGCGCAATGCACAGCACCGCCGCAAAGCCGAGGATCGGGTTGATCCCAACCGGCGCCGCGATCAACCCGCACAATCCGGTGAAGACGACCAGAGACATCACCCGCGGCTTGGTCAGCGCCAGGAAATCGCGCCAGTCTGCGGGCAACGCAACCGGCTCTGTGGCGGGTGCGGCGCTTGCCATCAGTCGATCTTCGGAAGTGTCTCAAACTGGTGATAGGGCGGCGGGCTTGAAAGTGTCCATTCAAGCGTCGTGGCACCTTCGCCCCAGTAATTATCCTCCGCTTTGCGGCCTGCTATGAAGGCATATGCCACGTTGATGAAGAACACCGCCATGCCAGCTGCCATGATGATATAGCCGAACGAGGAGATGTTGTTCCAGTACGTTTGCGCCTCCGGATAATCGGGAATGCGCCGCGGCATGCCCTGGAGACCCAGGAAGTGCTGCGGGAAGAACAATATGTTCACGCCGATGAAAAACAGCCAGAAATGCAACTGGCCCAGCGCTTCGGAGAGGTGACGACCGCTCATTTTCGCGAACCAGTAGGTGAAGCCGGCAAACAGCGAGAACACCGCCCCTAGCGACAGCACATAATGGAAATGCGCCACCACATAATATGTGTCGTGCACATAATTATCAATGCCGCCATTGGCGAGCAGCACACCTGTCACGCCACCCACGGTGAACATGAAGATGAAACCGAGCGACCACATCATTGGCGTCTTGAAGCTCAACGAGCCGCCCCACATCGTCGCAATCCAGCTGAAGATCTTGATGCCGGTCGGCACCGCGATCACCATCGTTGCGGCAGTGAAGTACATCTTGGTGTTCACGTCCATGCCGATCGTGAACATATGGTGCGCCCATACGATGAAGCCCACCACGCCAATCGCAACCATCGCATAGGCCATGCCGAGATAGCCAAAGATTGGCTTTTTCGAGAAGGTCGAGATGATCTGGCTGACCATGCCGAAGCCCGGCAGGATCATGATGTACACTTCAGGATGTCCGAAGAACCAGAAAAGGTGCTGGTAGAGGATCGGATCGCCACCACCTGCCGCATCGAAGAAGGTCGTACCAAAATTGCGATCGGTCAGAAGCATCGTGATTGCGGCCGCCAGAACCGGCAGGGCCAGCAGCAGCAGGAATGCCGTGACAAGGATCGACCAGACGAACAACGGCATCTTGTGGAGCGTCATACCTGGCGCGCGCATGTTGAAGATTGTCGTGATGAAATTGACTGCACCAAGGATTGACGAAGCACCCGCCAGATGGAGCGAGAAGATCGCCATATCCACCGCCGGCCCAGGAGAGCCGCTGGTTGAGAGGGGAGCATAGACCGTCCAGCCCGTCGCTGCGCCAAGCCCGCTGCCGCCCGACACGAACGTCGAACCGAGCAGGAGTATGAATGAGGGAACCAGCAGCCAGAAGCTGATATTGTTCATGCGCGGAAACGCCATGTCTGGCGCACCGATCATGATCGGCACGAACCAGTTGCCAAAGCCGCCGATCATTGCAGGCATGACCATGAAGAACACCATGATCAGGCCGTGGGCCGTAATCAGCACGTTCCACATGTGAAGCGGGCTGCCATTGCTACCGGCCCAGGCTTCGAGGAACTGGATGCCGGGTGCGGCAAGTTCGGCGCGCATCAAGCCCGAAATGGCTCCGCCGATGATCCCCGCCGTGATCGCGAAGATCAGATAGAGCGTCCCGATATCCTTGTGATTGGTCGACATGAACCAGCGGACGAAAAAGCCCGGCTTGTGATCTGCGTCATGATGGTCGTGCGCGTGCGTTCCTTCGAAGGCATTGGCGGTGGCGACAGCTTCAGTCATTGATCGGGCCCTCAGTTCTTGGCGGCTGCAGGAGCAGCTGTCGGCGCAGCGGCCGTATCGGTTGTTGAAGCGTCGGGCGTGGCATCAGCAGGCATCTTTCCACCTTTGGCACGAACCCAGGCGGCAAAATCTTCCTTGCTCACGACTTCCACGCCGATCGGCATGAAGCCGTGGCGATCACCGCATAGTTCGGAGCATTGCCCGTAATAAACGCCCGTCTTTTCAACGGTGAACGTCGTTTCGTTGAGACGACCCGGAACCGAATCCAGCTTGATCCAGAATGCCGGAATGGCCCAGCTATGGATCACATCATTGGCTGTCGTGACGAGCTTGATCGGCGTGTTGACCGGAAGGACGACACGGTTATCGACACCCAGAAGGCGGGGTTCGCCCTTTGCCTTGGCATCGGCATCGCTCAGCATGTTGGCGTCGAATGTCACGCCATGATCGGGGAATTCATATGTCCAGAACCACTGATTGCCGATGGCCTTCAGCGTGACCGCATTGGCTGGCGCCGGCTTGAACTGTGCGGCGAGCAGGCTGATCGATGGAACCGCGATGGCGACAAGGATCAACACCGGAACAAGGGTCCAGATCACTTCGATTACGGTATTGTGGGAGGTCTTGGACGCCACAGGGCTCGAAGCGCGACGATATCGCGCCATCACGAAGAGCAGCAAGCCAAGAACCAGGAGTGAAATCACCACCATTACAGGCATCAGGATGTAATCATGCATCCATGCGGCCTGCTGACCCAGTTTCGTTACCTGGGGCTGAAGGCCGATTTGACCCTCGACAGGCTGGCCAATGGACGGATCCGACCTGGAGGTGCCAATGGTCGTCTCGGTTGCTTTGACCTCGGTCGTTGCCAGAGCAGCGGTGTCGGCCGTCTTCACTGGCGGCGCAATGGCTGAAACTGGCGCGGGCGTGACGGCTGTGGGCACTGTTGCCAGCGCAACCGCTGGCGCGAACATCAGGCTGATTGCCAGGATGAAGGGCTTTATCTTTGTCATATGCGTTTCCGTCCGAACCCCCTGAACATGGCCACCGGATCGAGAGAAGAACCCCCTCCCGGCATGCCGCTTCGCGGCGGGCTATACGCGTGGGCGGCGGGAGCCTCAAGCCGCTTGGCGGACTTTTTTAGCCTGCTTGCGACTGTCTGCCTCGATCTCTATCAGGGCGCGGATGCAAGATGGAGAGCAATGGCGTGACCGATGACGAGATTCTGGCGGAATTCCGTGCGGCAGAGGCGTTGCTGGAGGGGCATTTCATTCTGTCTTCGGGTCTGCGCAGTTCGCGCTATCTCCAGTGCGCGCGGGTGCTGGCTGATCCCGCCCGCGCCAGCCGACTCGCTGAAGTGCTCGCTGCGCGGCTTCCAGAGGGGATTCGCAGCAGCATCGACATCGTGGTGTCGCCAGCCATGGGCGGCGTCATCATCGGTCACGAAATGGGCCGCGCATTGGGTGTTGAGGCGCTGTTTGTCGAACGGCCTGGTGGCACTTTCGAGCTTCGGCGGGGTTTTCGCCTTTCGCCCGGACAAAGGGTGCTCATGATGGAAGATGTGGTGACGACCGGCCTTTCATCGCGCGAGGCTATTGCGGCCATCGAAGCGGCTGGCGGGTTGGTGGTCGCCGCAGGTGCATTGGTCGATCGGTCGCATGGTTCGGTCGATTTAGGCGTTCCCTTCTTCCCTTTGATCCGGCTTGAGGTGCCGAGCTATGCGGCGGACAAGTTGCCGCCGGAGCTGGCAGCCATCCCGGCAATCAAGCCGGGAAGCCGTAAGGAACTGGTTTGACGGGCAAACTTCGTCTCGGGGTCAATATCGATCATGTCGCAACGATCCGGAACGCGCGTGGCGGCGATCACCCCGATCCGGTCAAGGCGGCGCTGATTGCAGCGGAATGTGGAGCGGATGGCATTACCGCCCATCTGCGCGAGGATCGGCGCCATATCCGCGATGACGATCTGGCCCGACTGATGGACGTGCTCATAATCCCGCTCAATCTGGAAATGGCAGCGACCGACGAGATGCTTGAGATCGCCCTGCGGCACAAACCTCATGCGGCCTGCATTGTGCCCGAGCGGCGCGAGGAGCGTACGACGGAAGGCGGCCTCGATGCGGCCGGGCAGGATAACCACCTGATGCCGTTTGTCGAGAAACTTGCGGCTGCCAACATAAGGGTCAGCCTGTTCATCGAGCCCGACCCACGCCAGATCGAGGCGGCGATCCGCCTGCAAGCGCCGGTCGTGGAATTCCACATGGGCCGCTATGCGCATCTGGAGGGCGCGGAACAGGCGGAAGAGCTTCGGCGGATCGCAGACGCTGCGGCTCTGGCGCGAAAGAACGGCATCGAGCCGCATGCCGGGCATGGCCTGACCTTTGACAACGTGATGCCGGTTGCGGCCATCCCCCAACTCGCCGAACTGAATATCGGGCACTTCCTGATCGGGGAGGCTATTTTCGGCGGTCTTGGTGACAGTGTTGCAAAGATGCGGGTGCTGATGGATGCGGCGCGGTGATTGTCGGGCTGGGCTCAGACCTGTGCAACATCGAGCGGATTCAGAGTTCGCTCGACCGCTTTGGCGCGCGTTTCGAACAACGGGTGTTCACAGATGTCGAACGCGCCAAGGCAGGTCGGCGGCCATTCACAACGGCAGGAACCTACGCCAAGCGCTTCGCCGCTAAAGAGGCCTTCTCAAAAGCCTTGGGCACCGGTTTCAAGGCCGGGGTGTTCATGAAGGATATCGGTGTCGTGAATGCTCCGTCTGGTGCGCCCACGCTGGCGCTTACCGGTGGCGCAAAGGCGAGGCTTGACGCACTGATTCCCGAGGGCCATGCGCCCCATATTCATCTGACGCTCACGGACGATCACCCATGGGCGCAGGCCTTTGTAATCATTGAAGCCTTGCCGAGCCGGAAAGACTGACGCCCGTGACTGACATGACCGAAACTGTGCCCGAACAGACCAAAGCCGCCGCGACGCCAAGGCCTGGCGTTGATTGGTGGGCGGAGGCGAAAGGCGTGTTCTGGCTCGTGCTGGCGGTGTTGGGTTTCCACAGCTTCATTGCCAAGCCATTTTATATACCTTCGGAATCGATGATGCCGGGGTTGCTGGTGGGAGACCGGCTGGTCGTTTCAAAATATCCCTATGGCTGGTCGTTCGTTTCGCCGACCTTTCATTTACTGCCCTTCATGAAGGGGCGGGTCTGGGGCAAGCTGCCCGAACGCGGCGATGTCGTGATTGCGGCCCCTCCTGGCGTCAAGGAAGACTATATCAAGCGTGTGATTGGCCTTCCCGGTGACCGGCTGGAGGTGCTAGACGGCACGGTCATCCTGAACGGTGTGCCGGTGAAGCGAGATCCGGTGCGGCAGGTGCTGATTCCGGTCGATGCCAACGCGCCGTGCAGCGACCTCGAATATCCCGGCCTCAAGGTGCTGGGCCGCGGCGGCAAGGAATATTGCCAGATGCCGGTCGTGCGCGAAACGCTGTCTAATGGCCGCTCGTACGATACGATCGATCTCGGCTATAAGTATGACGCCGACGACTATGCGGCGATCACGATTCCGGAAGGCCATGTCTTCTTGATGGGCGACAATCGTGACCGTTCGGCCGACAGCCGCTTCTCGATTGAGGATCGTGGGCTTGGCGGGCCGGTGCCGTGGGAGAATATCGGCGGCCGGGCAGATTTTATTTCCTTTTCGCTCGATGGGACTACGAAATTGTGGAACCCCATTAGCTGGTTCGGCGCCCTGCGTTCGGGTCGCGCTGGGACGAGCCTGCATCCGCAACAAGTGGAGTAATCATGGCCAGCGATATCGAGGAACCCGGCCCCAACGAACTGCGCGACCCGCAGATTCGCGAAGAGCTTAAACGGGCTTCCGTATGGATCGGCCTCTTCGTCCTTGTTGCCTTGGTGTGGCTTCTCGCCCAGCCCTTGCTCCTGATCGTTGGCGGGATCGTCTTTGCCGCGATGCTGGACGGCGGAACCCGTTTGCTAGGGCGGGTGTTGCCGATTGGCCGTCGCTGGCGTCTTTTGATTGTTGCGCTGGGGGTCGTTGCGTTCCTGGTGTGGATTGTCGTTCTTGCTGGCACACAGCTTGCTCAACAATTCGAGACCATGCGCGCCATCATCGAACAGCAGACCGTTGCCATTTCAGCGTGGGCTGCACAGCTGGGGATCCTCCAGCACCCAGAACAGTTCACCGAAATCGGCAAGCAGGTGCTCGGTTCGCTCGGGCGCGTAACGTCCGCTGTGACAAGCATGTTCGGAGCGATTGCCAGTGTTGTCATGATTGTGGTGATCGGCGTGTTTCTCGCCATCGAACCGCGCCTCTACGAACGCGGCATTGCCTGGATGCTGCCAATCGGCAATCGTCACCGCTTCTATGGGACGATGTCCGCGATTGGCGCCACGTTGCGTCGGCTCATGGCAGGCCGGTTGGTTGCGATGTTTGTCGAAGGCGTTGGGACGTATCTTTTGTTGCTGGCCGGAAACGTCCCGATGGCGGCATTGCTTGGTGTGCTGACGGGTTTGCTGGCTTTCCTGCCCAATATCGGCGCGCTCATTTCCGGCGCGCTGATGGTTCTGATCGGCTTTTCGGCCGGGGTGAATATCGGCCTTTGGGCGATCGGGGTCTATCTTGTCGTCCACACCGTCGATGGCTACCTGATCGTGCCGATGGTCGCGCGACGGTCGGTCGATCTCGCTCCCGCGCTAGTGCTTGGTGCGCAACTGCTTTTTGGTGCCCTTTTCGGCATATTGGGGCTCGCGCTGGCAGATCCCATCGTCGCTATGCTCAAAGTCGCGCTGGAACGGGGATCGGAAAAAGCTGCAGAGCGGGCCGGGGCCGCAATGGCCTGAAGCGGCCTATTGAACCGGCGGTAACGCCGCCTCGGGTGCGCCGCCCTGACCCTGCTGCTGCATTTGCGCCTGCCGCTCAAGCGCCTGGACTTCGGCCATGCTCTTGAAATCGAGAAGGTCGACATCGAACAGGAGCGTCGAATTGGCGGGGATCCGCTCATTCGCCTGTCCGGCATAGCCAATTGCAGGGGGCAGACACAGTTTGTAGCTGCCGCCGCGTTGCATCATCTTCAGGGCTTCGGTGAAACCGGGAACAAGACCTTGTACCGGGAATGCGGCGCGCGGATTGGCGTCGAATTCCTTGCCGGTCGCGAGAGTGCCCTTGTAGCCCAAAAGCACAACGTCAGTGTCGGTCGGCTTGGCGCCGGTGCCTGCCTTGACAGTCTGGAACTGGAGGCCGCTCGCGGTTCGCTCGATCGCAGAGACGCCATTTCCTTCGGCCGCAAAGGCCTTGGCGCTGCAAGCACCATTCACAGCCTTTTCCGTTCCCCACCAGGCCGCGCCGCCCGCGACGAGCACTGCCAGTGCAACGCCGCCCCAGAGTTTGACGAGCGAACCCTTTTCGATGGGCTGGATTGGAACGGTGGTAACGGACATGAAGCCCCCCAAGCTGAGTATTTAAGGGCGACCCTAGCCGCGCGGCAAGCCCGCGTCAGCCGGAAAGTTCCTAGCGAACCCCGTCGCGCTCGGCGCGCTTGCGATCCATCTTGCGGGCACGACGGATAGCGGCCGCCTTTTCGCGGGCGCGCTTCTCCGAAGGCTTTTCGTAATGACGACGTAGCTTCATCTCGCGATAGACACCTTCGCGCTGCAGCTTTTTTTTCAGCGCGCGCAGCGCCTGATCGACATTGTTGTCGCGAACCATAATCTGCATAAAGTCGTCACACTCCGGTCAATTCAACTGGGTCGTGATGGCGACACGGCCCAGGGCAAATGGCAAAAACAAAGGGATCGTCGTGACACGTATCACGCCGTTCGTGGGGCGCCCCTAACAGCGGATTCGCGGAATTTCAAGGGCCAAGCGCGCAAAGGCTGAACAGGAGCCTACGAAGCAATTCAGATTGCGGTCAGCCGGGTGGTGCGAAACCGTTCACACGCCCAGACGTTGAGACCAACCGGGCGCTGATGGAGGTTGAAATGAAATTGCTGTCCAAGACGATCCTGTTTGCGGCGGCCGCAGCTACGGCAGTTGCGGCCTCGACACCTGCAATGGCGCGCCATGACCGCCCTTACGGCCGCGATCGCATCGACGCGGGCGACGTTATCGCAGGCGCCCTGATCATCGGCGGAATCGCTGCCATAGCATCTGCGGGATCGCGTAATGCCCGCCACAACGATGGCTATGATGGTCGTGGGCGTTATGACGACAATGATTATGGTTATGACCAGAATGGCTACAACAGCCGCTCCGCGGTCGAGCGGTGTGTGCGGGCCGCCGAGCGCGACGCAAGCCGTTATGGCCGCGCGCGCATCACCGATGTGACGTCGATCAATCGCATTCGCGGCGGATACGAGGTGCGTGGCCGCCTTGTGGTCGCAGGTCGGCACTATGGTCGCCACAGCTACAACGGCTGGGATCGCAATGGTTACGATTACGACCGCTACGGCAATGACTATGACAAGGGCAGATTCACCTGTGTGACCCGTTTTGGCGGGATTCAGGATGTCCGGCTTTCAGGGTTGCGCAGTTAACTTTCGATATTGATCGGGATAGGGGCGCGTCCATGCGCGCGCCCTTATTCCCATAATGACGTTAACTAGTTCTATTAGCACAATGCGAAGGGCCCTCATGTGACGTTTCCGGCTTCGGGGAAGCCAAGGGGAGCAACATGAGACAGTTCATCAAATCGGCAATTGCGGCAGCGACCTTGGTCGCAGTGCCAGTCACGTCGGCGCAGGCGGCCTGCTGGAGCGAAACGGCAGTGAATGCAGCGAAAGTCCGCGACATGGAAACGATGCTGATGGTTTCTGCACTGCGATGCCGCGTTGCAGACGCCAGCATTTTGGGCGCGTATAACAATTTCGTCCGGACGAGTCGCCCGGCGCTGACCCAGGTCAACAATACGCTCAGGACCCAGTTTGCGAGTCAAGGCGGCTTGAACGCCTATGATCGCTACGTAACCTCGATCGCCAATCGCTACGGAGCCGGCGCAGAAGGCCTTAGCTGCACTGACATGGCGTCGATCCTCTCGGCCGCCCGCGCTGAAGGCGGCTCGCTGGTCGGGTTGACGCGGCTGGCCGATGACGCCGGGGTCGAACCGGTCTTGACGGGGGGGCGCTGCAAAGTAGCGCTGGTTGTCAGGAAATAGCATATAAAGATATCGTTATATTTGCATTTGCGGGCAGTCACGGCTAGGGGGCAGGCCAACTTACCCCTAGCCGGAGACCCGTTGTGGCCGCGAATGACTATGTGATTGCCGACCTTTCCCTTGCCGATTTCGGGCGCAAGGAAATCGACATTGCCGAAACCGAAATGCCGGGCCTGATGGCCCTGCGTGCGGAATATGGCATGTCGAAACCCCTGAAGGGCGCGCGCATCACCGGGTCGCTGCACATGACGATCCAGACTGCGGTTCTGATCGAGACGCTGACCGCACTCGGCGCAGACGTGCGCTGGGCGACTTGCAACATCTTCTCGACTCAGGATCACGCCGCTGCCGCAATCGCTGCGAGCGGTGTTCCGGTGTTCGCAGTCAAGGGCGAAAGCCTTGCCGATTATTGGGATTATGTCGGCCGGATCTTCGATTGGGGCGATACCACCTCGAACATCATCCTCGACGATGGCGGCGACGCAACGATGTTTGCGCTCTGGGGCGCGAAGCTCGAAGCGGGCCAGTCCTTCAGTGAACCAGAGAATGAGGAAGAGGTTGAGTTCCAGCGCGCACTCAAGGCGTTTGTCGCGGCGAAACCAGGCTATCTCACCGAAACGGTCAGGGCTCTGAAGGGCGTTTCGGAAGAAACCACCACCGGCGTCCACCGTCTCTATGAGATTGCCAAGAAGGGCGAGTTGCCCTTCCCGGCAATCAATGTGAACGATAGCGTGACCAAGTCGAAGTTCGACAATCTATATGGCTGCAAGGAATCGCTAGTCGATGCGATCCGTCGCGCGACTGACGTGATGCTTGCCGGCAAGATCGCTTGCGTTGCCGGCTTCGGCGATGTCGGCAAGGGATCGGCAGCCTCCCTCCGCAACGGCGGCGCGCGCGTGATGGTCACCGAAGTCGATCCGATCTGCGCACTCCAGGCCGCGATGGAAGGCTATGAAGTCGTGACGATGGAAGAAGCCGTGACCCGCGCAGACATTTTCTGCACTGCAACGGGAAATGCCGACGTCATCACCGCCGACCATATGAAGGCGATGAAGCCGATGGCAATCGTCTGCAATATCGGCCATTTCGACAGCGAGATCCAGATCGCGGCGCTCTCCAACTATAAATGGACCGAGATCAAGCCGGGCACCGATATGGTCGAGTTTCCCGACGGCAAGAAGATCCTCATTCTCGCCAAGGGCCGACTCGTCAATCTTGGCTGCGCGACGGGTCACCCCTCGTTCGTGATGTCGTCCAGCTTCACCAACCAGGTCTTGGCGCAGATCGAACTCTTCACAAAGGGTGAGAACTACAAGAACGACGTATATGTCTTGCCCAAGCACCTCGACGAGAAGGTTGCAATGCTTCATCTTGAAAAGCTCGGCGTGAAGCTGACCAAGCTGACCGACAAGCAGGCAGCCTATATTGGCGTTGGCGCCGAAGGGCCGTTCAAGCCGGATCATTACCGCTACTGAGCTTGCCCTTCCCGAACGGCACTGCGTGGCCTTTGGATGCGAGCCTGATTCACGTCATCGGTGAAAGCGCATAGCGCTTCCACCTCAAACGATCAGGCTCTAAGGGCAATCGCATGTTCGCGAGCCTTTGCCGATGCTGACCCTCTCACACACCATGGCGGTGATGATTGGCGCGGTCATGGCGGTGTGGCTGGGGCTTGCAACATGGGCTGTCTGGACCGGACTCAAGCTCAGGAAATGGGCCGAATTTTCGACCAGTCAGGCGGATCGGCTGGCTTCGCTGCTCGATTCTGCCCCGGCCTTGCCGCTGATGGTACGCAACGATGGGCGGATCGAGGCGCCGGAGCGGCTGGCGGACTGGCTAGACCTGCCCAAAGTGCCCAATTTTGTCTCGGATTTGGCAGGGCATAATTGCGGCCTATCCGACGATGATGCGGCGGCGCTGGTTCGCGATGTATCGGCCGTCCAGAAAACCGGACGCAGCTTTACCCGGGCGATCCGTGCGCAGGGATCGTCGCGGACATTGCTGATCCGTGGCGCCCCCGCTGCTGTGCGGTTGGGAACCAGCGGTGCGGTTATCCTCTGGTGGTTCGATGCGACCGAAAGCCAGGCCGAGATCGGACGGCTGGGTGAGGAGAGCGCAAGGTTCAAGCTGGCTTTCGATCGCTTGTCCGGCCTGATCGAGGCCGCCCCGATTCCGATGTGGCACCGCGGCCCCGACTTGCGGATTGCGCTGGTCAACAACGCCTATGTTCGAGCCGTGGAAGCCGAATCGGCCGCCGATGCAATCGCACGTGGCCTCGAACTGGTCGATGCCGGAACCGAGGCCAGCCCGCTTGCTGCCCCGCAACAGGCTCGCGAGACCGATTTGCCGGTTAGCCGGGTCGTACCGATCACCATTGCCGGAGAACGTCGTTCGGCCCGGATTGTCGATGTGCCGCTCGGCGAGGCCGGGGTTGCCGGCTTTGCAATGGATGTCGAAGAGGTGGAGCGCGCCCACGCCGCATTTCGTCGCTTCGTCGTGTCGCAACGCGATACGCTCGATCGGTTGTCGGCAGGCGTTGCACAATTCGGCCCTGATCGCGCACTCATGTTCTGCAACCAGCCATTCCAGCGGCAGTTCGCGCTCAAACCCGAATGGGTGGCGGAGCGCCCTGATCTCGACCGGTTGCTCGACCGGATGCGTGAGGCCAATCGGGTGCCAGAAACGCGCGATTTCCCTGGCTGGAAGGCAGAACGGCGCGATTGGTTTACGGCTACGGGCGGAGCACTGGAGGAAAACTGGCTCCTGCCCGATGGCGCCCATTTGCGGGTCGTGGCGCAACCATTGCCCGATGGCGGCCTACTGGCAATTTTCGAGGATCGCACCGAGCAGGCACAGTTGGCGAGCGCCCGCGACACGCTACTGCGCGTCCGCACCGCGACGTTCGACAATATGTTCGAAGCGGTCGGTGTGTTCGAATCGGACGGTCGACTCCATCTTTGGAACAATCGCTTCAGGCAGGTCTGGGATTTCGAGGAAGAGTTTCTGGTGAGTCATCCGCACGTCGATGCCTTGGCCGAAATCGCGTCAACTAGGCTCAGCAACCCGGCGCGGGGTTCGCTGATCCGTGAAATGGTCAGGTCGGCGACCGTCGAACGACAGCAGCGCAGCGGCCGACTTGCGCTCAAAAATGGCCGTCATTTCGAATTCGCCGCGGTGCCGCTGCCCGATGGTAACGCGCTTTTCACCATGCTCGACATTTCGGACAGCCGAAAGATCGAGGGCGTACTGCGCGAACGGGCGGATGCGCTCGAAGAAGCGAACAAGGTCAAGACGGCGTTCGTGTCCAACATGAGCTACGAACTCCGCACCCCGCTGACATCGATCAGTGGCTTTGCCGAAATGCTGCAACAGGGGTTTGGCGGAAAACTTGAAGCGCAAGGCGAGGAATATGTGGCAGCCATTCTCGACTCGGCCGAGCGGCTGGGCGGGCTGGTCGACCGCGTGCTCGACTTGACCCAGAGCGATGCGGGGCAATTGCCGCTGGAGCGCAAACCGGTCGAACTTGCCGTATTGCTCCACAACGCGGCTCGCGATCACAAACCTGTAGCGACACGCAAGGGGATCGATTTTGCGGTGGAGGTCGATCCGATGGTGGGTGCAGTCAACGGCGATGCGCGGCGGCTGCGCGAAGCGGTCGATCACCTGCTCGACAATAGCCTTGCCTATACGCCTGAGGGCGGTCGCATCTTGCTTCATGCAGATGGCGACGCAGAGCACGCAATCATCGTCGTGTCGGACAATGGCCCGGGGATGGATATGGCAGAGCAGACCGCAGCGCTTGACCGCTTTAGCCGTGCGACGGAAAGGCGCGAGGGCGACTCTGCGCTTGGCCTCGGCCTGCCGCTCGCCAGGCAATTCGTTGAAGCACATGGCGGTAACCTCTCCCTCGTGTCCGAACCGGGGCAGGGGACGCTGGTGCGGATCGAATTGCCGCGATGATGATATTGCCCGATGCGGACTCGACCGATGCCGCAGGGCGGGCGCTTGCGCTGCATCTTCGGGCGGGTGATGTGGTCGCGCTGTCGGGCGACCTTGGGGCAGGAAAGACGTCCTTCGCCCGCGGGGTGCTGGGCGGACTTGGTTTTGAGGGAGAGGCACCGAGCCCGAGCTTTGCGCTGGTGATCCCCTACTATCCACCAGTGGTGCGTTTGCCCGTGTGGCATGTCGATCTCTATCGACTCGAAAAGGCGGATGACGCCGAGGAACTTGGGCTCGACGATGCACTCTTCGACTCCGCGTTGCTGATCGAATGGCCCGAACGGCTCGGCGAACGGCTTTGGCCGGATGCCCTGAAAATCCGGCTGGATGATGCGGCAAAAGGCGGCAGGCGCTTGACAGTTTCGGCGCCGCCGTCTTGGGAGGCCCGATGCCCGTTTCGATGATCCCGCCCGCCACGGCTCCTGATTTCCTGACCCGTGCGGGATGGAGTGGCGCAAAGATATTGCCGCTTGCTGGAGATGCTTCGTTTCGCCGCTATTTCCGCGTCGTGCTGCAGGACCGGCATGCCGTCCTGATGGATGCTCCACCGCCGCACGAAGACCCACGGCCGTTTATTTCAGTTGCCGAGTGGCTGGTCGGGCAGGGATTCGCTGCACCCCGCATCTTTGCTTCCGACCTTGAACTCGGGCTTGTCCTGATTGAGGATTTCGGCGGAAACCGGATGCGCGAGGCGCTCGACGCTGATCCAAGGCTTGAGCGCCCGCTCTATCGGGATGTCGTGACGCTCCTGACGGAGCTTGCGACCAAACCCGCGATGGCAATCGATCACTATTCCCTGTCGGAATATCAGCGCGAACTTGGCCTTTTCACGGAATGGTACTGCCCGGCGGTTGGTGCCGATGTAGATGCGGCGGAGTATGTGACGCTTTGGAATGACTTGCTGGAGCCAGTCATTGCTGCGCAAGCCCATCCCGTGACGGTGCTGCGAGACTATCACGCCGAGAACATCATGCTGATAGAAGACCGCGAGCAACTGGATCGCCTCGGCCTGCTCGACTTTCAGGATGCGCTGGCAGGGCATCCGGCTTATGATCTTGTTTCGATGCTGCAAGATGCGAGGCGCACCGTGTCGCCCGAGATCGAAGCGGATATGCTCGCGCATTATTGCAGCCTCGCCAATCCCGGCAACGGTTTCGATGCGGCCTACCACCTCCTTGGCGTCCAGCGGAACCTGAAGATATTGGGCATCTTCACCCGGCTTTGGAAACGCGACGGCAAGCCGCGTTACCGCGCCTTCCAGCCGCGGGTCTGGGGCTATGTCGAGCGGGGCTTGCGGCATCCGGCGCTGGCCTTGGCCAGGGCCTGGATGGACGCAAACGTGCCTGTCGAAAAACGCGCGGCGGCCTGGGTTGAGTTTGCCGAATGAGCCGCGCGCGCAAGCCCCTGACCGTCCGCCCACGATTTGAGGCGACGGTGCCCAAGACGGCAATGGTCATGGCGGCAGGCAAGGGAACGCGGATGCGCCCGCTCACGGCAACCCGACCCAAGCCGCTGATTGAAGTGGCCGGCACGACGCTACTGGATCATGTTCTCGATCATTTGCGCGCGGCGGGCGTTGAGCGGATTGTGGTCAACGTCCATTATTTCGCAGATTCGCTGGAGGCGCACCTCAATTCCCGCGTAAGCGATCTCGAAGTTCTAATCTCTGATGAACGCAACCAGCTCCTCGAAACGGGCGGAGGTCTGATGAAGGCGAAGGCGCTGCTGCGTGATGACCCGTTCCTCTGCGTAAATACCGACAACATTTGGATCGACGGTCCGGTGAATGGCATCAAGCTGCTGGCATCGCACTGGGATGACGCCCGGATGGATGTCCTGATGCTGGTCGTGCCGCTGGCGCGAGCGCATAACCACAATGGTCGCGGCGATTTTCACATGGATCCGTTGGGCCGCCTGTCGCGCCGCAAGCAGGGCCGCGTCGCACCCTATGTCTGGACGGGCATCCAGATGCTTTCCCAGCGTGTGCTCGTTGACCCGCCGGGCGAAGCCTTTTCGACAAATATCTTCTGGGATCGCGCAATCGCGACAGGGCGTTGCTACGGCGTCGTCCATCAGGGGCTGTGGTTCGACGTTGGCACGCCACCCGCAATCGCCAAGACCGAAGCGATGCTTGCCCATGGCTGACCGGCGCGGCCCGGTCATCTATACCATCCCGCCGATACGGGCCTTTGCCGATGCGCTGGTGGCGGGGATTCTTGTCCAGCATGGCGCTGATCGGATGACGCTGGCGCGCGGCATGATCCTTGTGCCGAACAACCGCGCGGGCCAGACCATCCGGGAGGCGTTCGTCCGACAGGCCGAGAATGGCCTGTTGCTCCCCCGGCTGGTGGCGGTTGGCGATAGCGAGCTGGACGAAAAGGCAGGCGCGGCGTTCGACTCAATGGATGCTGACCCGCTCCCGCCTGCCGTTGAACCGCTCAAGCGCCAGTTGATCCTTGCCCGGCTGATCCAGAACGATCGCGGCATCGACGCGGCGGAAGCGATGCGGCTCGCAGCCGATCTGGGCCGCACGCTCGACCAGTTGACGGTGGAGGAAGTCTCGCCGTCGAAGCTGAGGGAGATCGATCTTTCGGGCGAACTTTCTACGCACTGGAACGTGTCGCTCGATCAGTTGCGGGCCATTCTCGATCTTTGGCCCGGGGAGCTGAGGAGGATTGGCAAGATCGACCTAGCCGACCGTCGCAACCGCCAGCTCAATATGGTTTCGGAACGGTGGCGGAGCGATCCGCCCGGTGGCTTCGTCGTGGCGGCCGGCATCAGCACCGGCGCACCGGCTATTGCCAGATTGCTTGAAACGGTTGCCCGTATGCCCGGTGGACAGGTTGTGCTTGCCGGGCTCGATCTTTCAATCAGTACCGACGAATGGACTGCGGTTGGTGGCAGCGAGACCGAACCGGCCATTGAGACGCATCCCCAATTTCACCTCCATCAATTGCTGACGCGGATGAAGGTTGCACGCGGGGAGGTTCGGCAATGGCGCTGGAGTGGCGACATCGAATCCACGACCAAACGTGCCCGCGCAATCAGCCATGCATTTGCCCCTGCAGAAGCGACGCGCGAGTGGGTAAAGCTCGCTGCCGCCGACCGCAATCTGGCGGGCATTTTCGCGCTCGAACTCGCCACTCCGGCTGAGGAAGCGCAGGCGATTGCGCTTGCCATTCGCGAAGCCGTCGAAACACCCGGACAGACGGTTGCGTTGATGACGCCCGACCGGGACCTTGCGGCACGGGTTTCGGCGCATCTCGATCGCTGGAAGATCAAGGCAGACGATTCAGCCGGTCAGAGCCTGTCCGCCACACCGAGTGGCACATTGATCCTCGCGCTGACGAATGCGGCGGTGGAGCATTTCGCGCCCGCCGCGCTCCTGACCCTGCTCAAGCATCCGCTGGTGCATGCAGGCGAAGGGCGCCGGGAGTGGCTTGACGGTGCGCGCAAGCTTGACCTCGCGCTGCGCGGCCCCCGTCCGGCTTCCGGGCTGTCGGGTGTGACCCAGTTTCTCGCCGGTGGAGATGATCGGACGCGGCCCTTGCGGGAAGTGGTGCGAGGCTGGTGGCGCGAGGTCGCAGCCCTGCTCGCGCCCCTGGACGGCCAAATTTCGGGCCTCCCGCAAATGATTGCGATGCTCCGCGAGGTGGCGACGGCGCTGGCAGGCGATGCCGTCTGGGCCGGGCAGGCTGGGCGCGAACTCTCAGCGCTGATCGCTGATCTGGAGGCGGATGCAGGCGAAGGCCCGCGGGCCATGTCGCTGGCATCGCTGCCCCAACTCCTGCGCCAGTTGATGGACGGGACCGCCATTCGCCCTGGCTATGGCGGGCATCCGCGCGTGTTCATCTGGGGCCTGCTCGAGGCCAAGCTGCAATCGGCCGATGTGATGATCCTTGCTGGTCTCAATGAAGGTGTCTGGCCGCAGCTTCCGGCACCCGACCCGTGGCTGGCCCCGCGTATCCGGCGCGAGCTTGAGCTGCCCAGCCTTGAACGCCGGATCGGGCTTTCGGCGCATGATCTGGCCAGCGCGCTCGGGGCGCCCAAGGTCTTGATGACGCGGGCCAAACGTGATGCGCGCAGCCCGACAATTGCCTCGCGCTTCTGGTTGCGGCTTGAGACGATGACGGGCGGACTGCCGCCGCCTGATCTGCGATACGACCATCTCGCGCGGGGAATCGACGCAAGCGCCGCCTCACCGCTGCGCGCTGCGCGTCCTGCGCCTTGCCCGCCGGTGGAGGATCGCCCCGACAAGATTTCGGTGACTGACGTTGATCGGCTCAGCGCCGATCCTTTCGCATTTTACGCCAAGGCAATGCTTGGCCTTCAGCCGCTCGATGCGATCGACGCCGATCCGGGGCCGGCGTGGCGCGGCAGCCTGATCCACAAGGTGCTTGAGGACTGGGCAATGGTCGATGAGTATGCGCCGGACAAGCTGGTCGAGCGGATGGACGCCGCATTCTCCGATGGCACGATCCACCCGCTGATCCGCGCGCTCTGGCTGCCGCGCTTGCGTGAGGCCGCATTGTGGATTGAGGAGAAGGTCGCAGGGAACCGCGCGGAAGGGCGAACGCCGCTCGTTGCGGAGCAATGGGGAAGCGCGGAATGTGCCGGTGTGACGCTTGGTGGCCGGGTCGACCGGATCGACCGGCAGGCGGACGGAAGCCTCGCGATTGTTGATTACAAGACGGGCGACGGGCCGCCCAACAAGCAGGTTGCGGCGGGTTTTGCGATGCAGTTGGGGCTGATCGGGTTGATCGCTGAGCAGGGCGGTTTCGAAGGCGCGGCGGGGAAAGGCGGGGCGTTCGAATATTGGTCGCTCGCCCGCGACCAACGGTCTCGCAGCTTCGGCAAGGTTACCTCACCGGTTGCTGGCAAGAATGCTGTCTCCGAGCCCGAAGCATTCGTCGCGAAGATCGCGGCTCAGTTTGCCGACGCCGCTGCAAACTGGCTGACCGGAAGCGCACCGTTCAAGGCCAAGCTCAGCCCCGAATATGCCTGGAGCGACTATGACCATCTGATGCGGCTGGAAGAATGGCAGGGTCGCGATGGCTAAGCCTTCTGATCATGATGCATTTCCGCCGCTGAAGGGTGAGCAGGCGGCGGCCTCGCATCCTGCTTCCAGCGATGTCTGGCTTTCGGCCTCGGCGGGGACAGGCAAGACGCAGGTGCTGACCGCGCGGGTGTTGCGGTTGCTGCTGCACGGTGCGCGGCCGGAAGCGATACTGTGCCTGACGTTCACCAAGGCCGGCGCCGCCGAAATGGCCAACCGGATCAACGAGATTCTCGGCGCGTGGGTGCGGTTGCCTGCCACGCTGCTGGCGGGTGACCTGATCGCGCTGGGAGAAGATCATGCCCCCGAAAGCGTGGCAATCGCCCGCACCCTGTTCGCCAAGGTGCTCGATGCGCGGGGCGGCGGGTTGCGCATCCAGACGATTCACAGCTTCTGCCAGTCGCTGCTCGGCGGTTTTCCGGCGGAGGCGGAACTGATCCCCGGTTTCCGCGCCATAGAGGGCCGGGAGGAAGCCGCGCTCGCCCAATCGGTGCTGGCCGATCTCGTGTCCGATTCGGAGCGCGGCGGGCAGCTTGGGCTGATCGAGCGCCTTCAGGCGCTCAGCCACCGGATGGGCGAAGGTGCGGCTCGCGCCTTGCTTGGCCGGTGCGCCCGCGATCCTGATGCGATGGAAGCGCTGGGCGTGGGAATCGAGCCGAAAGTGCGCCGCTGGCTGGGGTTGGGGGACGCCGATCCGGAAGCCTTGTTATTCGCTGCATGTACCGATGGGGGTTTCGATCGCGAGGCACTCGAGCGGATACGCGCGATGAATCTGTCATGGGGGAGCGCGCGCGGGCTGGAGAAGGTGGAAGCGATCACCGACTGGATAGCCATGAGCGCCGCAGGAAGGGTTGAGCATATCCTTGTCCTGACAAGCGTCTGGGCGAAGGCCGATAGCGAAATACGAAGTTTCGGCAAGGGGCAGGCGCCGCAGGACGATGGCTATGTGCCTCTGGTTGAAGCCCAATATGGCTTCTTCAACGGGCTGCTTCAGTTGCGGCAGCTCGCCCTGACCGCCGATGCAATCACCAATGCCCTGACCGTCGGCCAGGCCTATGCGCGCGCTTATGCCGATGCCAAGCGGGCGGCGGGTGTTGTGGATTTCAACGACTTGATCCGCCTGACGGTGCGCCTGCTCAAGACTGACGGGATGGGCGACTGGATCCGCTACAAGCTCGATCAGGCGACTGACCACATCCTTGTCGATGAAGCGCAGGATACCAATGCGCGGCAATGGGATATTGTGAAGGCGCTTGCCGGGGAATTCTATGCCGGGGCCGGTGCCAAGGGTGACGCCGTGCGGACGCTGTTCACGGTCGGCGATTACAAGCAGGCGATCTTCGGTTTTCAGGGGACCGATCCCGAGGAGTTCGAGGCTGCCAAGCGGCATTTCTCGGCCCTTGCGGAAAGCGCGGAACGCGATGTGCTCGATCTGTCGCTCGCCCGGTCGTTCCGCTCGAGCCAGCCGATCCTCAATGTCGTGGATAACGTGATCGACGCCGTCACGCCCGATGCAATGGGGCTCAAGCAAGACTCGCCGCCGCACAAGAGTGCGCGCGGAGGATCGGGCAGCGTGACATTGTGGAAGCCCTTCACTGGCGTGTCTCCGGACGACGATACCGAAGAGGCCGAAGAAGGCTGGCTTGCGGACTCCGAACTCGCCTTCGCCAAGTCGCTGGCGGAACGTGTGCGCGACTGGACGACCGGTGGCCTGCGCCTCCGCAATCAGGCACGCGATGCACAGCCCGGCGATGTGCTGATCCTTGTCCGCAAGCGCGGCGATCTGGCGCGGACGATTGTCTCGCGGTTGTATGAAGCAGGCGTGCCGGTGGCGGGTGTTGACCGGCTGACGCTCAATGCGCCGATTGCCGTGCAGGACCTGCTCGCCTGCATCCGCTTCGTCCTCCAGCCGGAAGACGATCTGAACCTTGCCAGCCTGCTGGTTTCGCCGCTGATCGGCTGGTCGCAGGATGAGCTTTATGCGCACGCGAGTAAGCGGGAGAAGAAGCCGCTCTGGCAGCATCTGGGCGAACACAAGCCGCAGGCTCTTGTCGATCTTCTGGGGGGCGCCGACCTTTCGACTCCGCACCGGTTCCTCGAAGCCATATTGTCCGGCCCGATGCAGGGGCGCAGCAAGCTGATCGCGCGGCTGGGGGAGGAAGCGCGCGATCCGGTTGAGGAACTGCTCAACCAGGCACTGGCGTTCGAACGTGAATCGACGCCTTCGCTGCAATTGTTCATCGACTGGTTCGATCGCGGCGCGGTCGAGATCAAGCGTGATGCGGCCCAATCGGGCGGTGCGGTGCGGGTGATGACGGTGCACGGCGCCAAGGGATTGCAGGCACCGATTGTCGTGCTGGCAGACGCGACGGGCGATCCCGATTTCAAGACGCCGCGCGAACTCGACTGGGTGGCGCAAGAAGGGCTGTCGCTGCCGATCTTTCGCCCGCGAAAGGAAGAACAGGTCGGTTCGCTGAAGGCTTCGGCCGAAGCAAGCGACGCCCGGGAGCGCGAGGAACATTGGCGGCTGCTCTATGTCGCCTTGACGCGGGCGGAGGAGCATCTCTTCATCGGCGGCGCGCTCAAGCCGCGCCAGCAAAAGTCCGGCATGGGGGAGAATTGCTGGCACGTCCAGATCGACCGGGCGATGCTGGCGATGGGGCTGGCCGAAATGGATGGGGAGCGGGTGCTCCTCCACAACGAGGCTGAACCCAAACAGGTGCGCGTTTCGAAGGCTGAGGAGGCAATCGCCGGAGCTTTGCCGGATTGGCTGCGGGCAGCCGCGCCCGAAGAGGCCCGTCCCCCGCGCCCGCTTGCTCCGTCCGCGATTGTGCCTGCCGATGCCGTCGCCGATCCGCCACCCTCCCTCGAAACGCGACAGGCAGCGGAGCGTGGTAGCCAGTTGCACAGCCTGTTCGAGCGTCTGCCTGCCGTGGAATCAGGGCATCGCGTTGAAGTCGCCGACCGCTGGCTTCGGGATTCCGCCGGTGTCGAAGATGCTGCAAGGCGAGAGGATCTGATTGCCGATGCGATGAAGGTCATCGACGATCCGGCCTTCTCCCGGATTTTTGCCCCTCAAGCCTTGGCCGAAGCACCTCTGGCCGGTGTCGTGGAGGGGCAGGTGATTGCGGGCACCGTCGATCGGCTGCTGGTCGGCGAGGAGGAAGTGCTGGTCGTAGACTTCAAGACCGGACGTCGCGTTCCGGCGGGTGCGGAAGCGGTGTCGCCCCATCACAAGGCGCAGATGTCCGCTTATGTCGCGGTGTTGCGGGGCATATTCCCGCAAAAAACCGTTCGTGCGGCGTTGCTCTATACGAGTGGCCCGAAACTGATCGGGCTGTCAGAGGCCGATCTTGAAGCACACAAGCCCGGCTATCGCACCCAACAGGACAATTTGGCCCCGGCCGGTTGAGAATGCCCGACCGCCTGCCTAGATTAGCAACCAAGCAAGGAGATTCAGATGGCCACCAAGAAAATCACGGATGAGAGTTTTGCGTCGGATGTTATCAATGCGGGCGGGCCGGTGCTCGTCGATTTCTGGGCCGAATGGTGCGGCCCCTGCAAGATGATCGGGCCGAGCCTTGAGGAAATCAGCGAAGAGCTGGGTGAAAAAGTGACCATCGCCAAGATCAACATCGATGAAAATCCGGATGCGCCCGCCAAATATGGCGTTCGCGGCATCCCGACGATGATCCTGTTCAAGAATGGCGCGCCTGCTGCGACCAAGGTCGGGGCGGCCCCAAAATCGGCGCTCAAGGGCTGGCTTGAGGCGGAACTGTAAGGCCTTCCCCTCCCGCAAGCGGGAGGGGAAAGAATATCAGGCTTCGTCCGAAGATTCTTCTTCGTCGGTCGCTTCGGCCGCAGGCGCAGCTTCGACAGCAGGCGCTGCGTCCGCTTCGTCGCCAGCGATCACGCCGGGTTCGGCATTGGGATCGAATTCCTCGATGAAGCCCGACGTGTCCTTTTCGAACATGTCGGCCATCACATCGACACCCTTGGACTGAAGCTCGGCTTCTTCCGGCGAACGGGCGACATTGACCTTCACCGAAACCGAAACCTCGGCGTGGAGCGCAACCTTGACCTCGTAAACGCCAATCGACTTGATCGGCTTGTCGAGGACGATCTGATGCTTGCCGACCTTCTTGGCCACAGCTTCGAGCGCCTCGACAATATCGCGCGCCGCAACCGAACCATAAAGCTGGCCGGTGTTGGAGGCCTGACGGATCAGTGTGATCGCCGTGCCTTCAATGTCCTTGGCAGCCGTCTGGGCCTCGCCACGCTTGGTGTCGTTGTCGGCAACGATCCGCGCCTTGTTGGCTTCGAAGACCTTGCGGTTGGCGGCGTTCGAGCGGAGCGCCTTGTTGCGCGGCAACAGGAAGTTGCGGGCAAAGCC
>CXWL01005470.1_pt1 | contig 40811 bp, 31 predicted proteins | sample 590931 | NCBI WGS metagenome assembly CXWL01 (sample SAMEA3498368, study PRJEB10139) | groundwater metagenome | biome: water well; material: biofilm material | place: Germany | collected 2015-04-27 | reverse complement strand
CGCCACGACCGTCCGCGCACTGGTGGGCGGCATTGACGCCGGCACCTACGAAGAACTCGGCAACCGCTACGACGTTCGCGTCCGCCTGGAAGAGGCGCAGCGAAACGACCCAACGAAGCTCGACCAAATCCAGGTCCGCAGCACGAACGGCGGCCTCGTCGACCTCGCAAGTCTCGCCGAATTCAAAATCGAAGAAGGCCCCGCCCAAGTCGATCGCCGCAACCGCGCGCGCACCATCACGATCCTGGCAAACAACCCGCCGGGCGTCGCGCTCGGCACAGCGACGGACAAGCTGCAAAAAATCGTCAACGAGATCGGCTTGCCGCAAGGTTACGCCGGCACGTTCATCGGCCAAGCCGAACGTATGAAGGAATCGGCCCAAGCGATCGGTTTCGCGTTCCTGCTGGCCTTGGTCGCGCTCTATATGATCCTGGCAAGCCAGTTCAACAGTTTCTCCCAACCCGCAATCATCATGCTGACGGCGCCACTGTCGTTTGTCGGCGCGTTCGCGGCGCTCTCGTTCACCGGGATGACGATGACAATGTTCGCCCAGATCGGCATGGTCGCGCTGATGGGCCTCGTCATGAAGAACGGCATTCTCCTCGTCGACTATGCGAACACCGCCCGCGAAACGCGCAATGTGACGGCGCGCGAAGCGATGGAAGAGGCAGGTCCCCGGCGTATGCGCCCCGTCCTGATGACCCAGCTCGCAACCGTCTTCGGCATGATCCCGGTCGCGATCTCGGCGAGCCAGGGTGCGGAGTTTCGCAACGGCATGGGCGTGTTGATGATCGGCGGCATCCTGTCGTCAACGCTCTTGACGCTTTTCATCGTTCCGGTTGCCTACACGTTAATGGCGGACACCTTCGCGGGCTTTGGCCGGTTCCAGGCGCGGATTGGCAGGCTTTTGAGCCGGCTTTTCGGCCCCCGCGTATCGCCCGCAGAGTGATCGCTTAACCGCACCTTAAGCCGCATCCCTCACGATACCCTCCTGGGATGAAGCGTCGAAAAAATGGCGCCAGGGGTAAGTCATGGCGAAAGCAGTATTTCACAAGAACCAACGCATCTACGTGCGCACCGTCGGGACGTGGTCGACGATCGAGCGCGTGGTCCCGCATTGGACGAAGGGCTTGGACGAGCCGCTACGCATTTTCTATGACGTCGGCCTTGGGCGCGAATTCACGGCCGAAGAGCTGCAGGCTGAGCAAACTCACAACTCTTCGAGCGTCGCCGTCGATGGCGAAAACTGGCGCCTCGTCCGCGCGAAGAATAAATACAAAGCCCCCGAAGAATGCGGCAACCACCCCTACCCCGGTACCCACCCACAAGTCGTGACCAGCGAGGCCGAATGGGGCGGCTGGCGCACGCCGGGCGCGGAATACGACCTCTATCCGGAAAAGATCGAACATCAGGCGCGCATGATCGTGACGGCGCCGAAAATGGCCGCCCTCCTGCGCGCCCTCAACGATTTCGTGAAGCTCGAGCCCGAGAACGTGCCCCACGAAATTCAGACGCTCTGCCAGGAAGCGGCGAGCATGCTTCGCTATATCGAACAGGACATCCCACAGTAACCTGTTGACATCAGCTTACGGGAAGATTTGACGTTCGGGCGTCCGCCATCTGGTGCGACGCCCGAACTTTTTCCGGAAGGCCGCCATGTCATCCAAGATCGACACATTTCGCCGCTTGCACGAACGCGGCTGCTTCGTCATCCCCAACCCGTGGGACCGCGGCAGCGCGATCTATCTTGAGAAGCTGGGCTTCAAAGCGCTTGCCAGCACGAGCGCAGGATTCGCCTGGTCGCAGGGCACGCGCGACAACGATGTGACGCTCGAGGAATTGCTCGCACACATCGAAGCGTTGGCTGATGCCGTGAACATTCCGGTCAACGCCGATTTCGAAGACGGCCTCGCCGTCGAACCCGAAGGCGTCGCCGCTAACGTCACGAAAGCGGTCGCAACCGGCATCGCCGGCCTTTCGATCGAAGACTCGACGCGCGATGGCGGCGAACCGCTTTACGCCTTCAACCAGGCCGTCGACCGCATCAAGGCCGCCCGCGCCGCCATCGACAAGTCGGGAAGCGGCGTGCTGCTCACGGCGCGTTCAGAAGGCTTCATTAGAGGCCGCCCGGATCTCACCGAAACCATCAAGCGCCTCCAAGCCTTTGCCGCGGCAGGCGCCGACTGCCTGTTCGCGCCGGGGCTAAGCAAAAAGGAAGACATCGCAGCAGTTGTACACGCCGTAGCGCCGAAACCGGTGAACCTCATTGGGGGCCCCTGGATCACAGTCGCGGAGGTCGCCGACCTCGGCGTCCGCCGCATCAGCGTCGGCGGCTCGCTCGCACATGCCGCCTGGCGAGGCTTTTCGGCGGCCGCAAAAGAGCTCGCGGAACATGGCACATTTGGCGGCTTGGCAGGCCCAAAGCTCGATCTCAACGCTGTGTTCGATTAGGGCCTACCCTGCCGCGACGCAAATCGCATACAACGCGAGGCTTCGACTTGTGAGAGCCCGCGCAATGAAGACCGAGACGCCGATCCCGATCCGCCGTCAAGACTATCGCCCTGCACCTTACCGCGTGGCGCGGACCGAACTCGAATTTCACCTCGATGAAGCGGCGACCCGCGTTTACGCGACGCTACACGTCGAGCGCCAAAACGATACGGTCGGGCCGCTGGTCCTGGACGGCGAACACCTAAAGCTTCTCGACATCAAGCTCGACGGGCGCCCCTTGTCCGCCGACGCGTACGAGGTGACCGCCGAAAAGCTGACGATCAAAAGTCCGCCGCCGACGCGCTTCCGCTTGGACACCACCGTCGAGATCAACCCGAAGGCGAATACAGCGCTGAGCGGTCTTTACATGTCCGACGGCATGTTCTGCACGCAATGCGAGGCCGAAGGGTTTCGCCGTATTACGTACTCGTACGATCGGCCGGACAACATGTCTGCCTATCGGGTGCGCATGATCGCCGACAAGGCACGCTTCCCCGTGCTGCTCTCCAACGGAAACCCCGACGGCTACACCGCGCTGCCCGGCGGCCGGCACATGGCCGAGTGGGACGACCCGTTCCCCAAGCCTTCTTACCTTTTCGCGCTTGTCGCGGGCGACCTGGCGCACGCCGAAGATCACTACGTCACGAGTTCCGGGCGCAGGGTCAAACTCGGCATCTACGTCACCCACGGCAACGAGGACAAAGTCGACTTCGCCATGGGTGCGCTGAAACGTTCCATGAAATGGGACGAAGACGCATTCGGCCGCGAATACGACCTCGATGTCTTCAACATCGTGGCGGTCAGCGCCTTCAACTTCGGTGCAATGGAGAACAAGGGCCTCAACATCTTCAACGACAAGCTGATCCTGGCCCGCCCCGACACCGCAACCGACACCGATTACGACCTGATCGAAGCTGTCGTTGGCCACGAGTATTTCCACAACTGGTCTGGAAATCGCGTCACCTGTCGCGACTGGTTTCAGCTTTCGCTCAAAGAAGGTTTCACGGTCTTCCGCGATCAATCGTTCTCAGCCGACATGCGCTCCGCTGCCGTCGAACGCATCGGCGACGTGCGCGCCTTGCGCGCCAGACAATTCCAGGAGGATGGAGGCCCGCTCGCCCATCCCGTACGACCGGACTCGTACCTCACGATCGACAACTTCTACACCGCCACGGTCTACGAAAAGGGCGCCGAACTCTGCCGCATGGTGCGCACGATCCTGGGCGCCGATGGCTTCCGCAAAGGGTCCGATCTATATTTTGCGCGCCACGACGGCACCGCAGCCACCTGCGACGACTTCATCAAAGCGATGGAAGACGCCAACGACGTGGAGCTCACGCAGTTTAAGCTCTGGTACTCGCAAGCCGGCACACCACGCGTGAAAGCGCGCGGCCGGTACGATGCGGCATCCAAAACTTATGAGGTGACGCTGGAACAGCATTTGACCGGGACACCTGGCCAAAAGGCGAAGGAGCCGATGCACATTCCGGTCTCCATCGGCCTCGTCGGACGCAAGAGCGGCCGCGACCTCAGCGTGACCCACGACGGCGACAAGGCGACGACCCACGTCCTGAACCTGCGCAAGGCGAAGCAGACGTTCAAACTAACCGGCGTTGCAGAACCCGTTGTGCCGTCGATCGGGCGCGGCTTCTCCGCGCCGGTGCGTTTCGAAGTGGACACGAACGGCGAAGACCGCGCGTTCTTGATGGCGAAGGACTCAGACGCCTTTAATCGCTGGGAAGCGGGCCAGAGCATTGCCACCGGCACGTTGCTGCGCATGACAAAACAAATCGTCGCCGGCAAAACGCCGGAAATCGACGAACTCTACGTCGACGCATTTGGTGAATTGCTGCGCGACGCACGCAAGGACCCGTCGTTCACGGCACTGGCCATCCAGCTCCCGGGCGAGATGGAAATCGCGCAGCTGATCGAAGACGCCGATCCGGACGCGATCCACACCGCACGCGAAACGCTGAAGAAGGCGCTCGCCTCAACCCACAAAGGCGCGCTTCGCGAGATCTACCAGTCGCTCAAGAGCAACGAACCCTACAGCCCTGACGCCACGTCTGCCGGCCGACGCTCGCTGCGCAACATGTGCCTGCGCTATCTGACAGCAGAAGATACGAAAGAAACCCGCACCCTGGCGTTCGAGCAGTTCCGCGCCGCCGACAACATGACCGACAAGATCGGCGGCATGGCACCGTTGGTCGACATGGACGGTGAGGAACGCGCCAAGGCGCTGAAGCAGTTTTACGACCAGTGGAGGGCCAATCCTCTGGTCACAGACAAATGGATGTCCTTACAGGCAATGTCCTGCCGCCCCGACACGTTGGCGCAAGTCAAAGCGTTGACCAAGCACGGGGCGTTCAATATCGAAAACCCGAACCGCGTCCGCAGTTTGATCGGCGCCTTTGTCATGAACAATCAGCTCCGCTTCCACGCGCTTGACGGCGCCGGTTATGCATTCCTGGCCGATAACATCATGAAGCTCGACAAGCTGAACCCGCAAGTCGCAGCCCGCTTGTGCGGCGCGTTCGAAACCTGGCGCCGCTTTGACGGCAAACGCCAAAAACTGATGCGCGAGCAACTGATGCGCATCAAGGATGCAAAGAACCTCTCCCGCAACGTGCAGGAGATCACCGAGAAAACGCTCGGCTGAGTCTTCGCCGCAACGATTCGCGCTTTACCTGTTGCATATCGCACCCACTGGGTGTTGCAGGCCCAGGGCGACCGACATAATCGCCTCTGGACCTGATTCGAGTCCGTGCGATCAAAAATGGCAATGGCCACAACAACAACGGTTCGTTCGTCGTCAACACGCGCCTTAGGCGCATGGTCGGGGATGACGGCAAAACGGCGTACGTCGCTCTGGATTGTGCTGGGGACGTTTGCAACCGTCCTCTCGGTTGCCGCGGCAGCTTCCATTCAGATGCGCAAAGACCATGCAATCGCGTTGGAGCAAGTTGAGCGCGAGTCCCGTTCGTTCGTTGCTGTTACCGGAGCATTGGTCACCGGCGCACTCGACCGAACGCAAGAAATGCTGAGACGGTCGGCGCGCATATCGGCCAGCGCTGCCATCGCGACCGATCCCGCGCTTATTAACGTGGTTGCGACCGACGCGTTGGGTAATGTCGCCTGGGATAAGAACGGCACGCCGATCGAGCCTCGCCGCTTGAGCGATATGGCGCTGTTACGCAAACTGGCCGCTACGCCGGACAGTGTCCGCTTTGTTTCCGGCACGTTCGCAGATAACGAGTTCGGCAAGAGTCCTTTTGTCGTCGCGATGCGCAGCGACAGTATCGCTGGCCAATTCGTGTTCGCGCTGATCGACCCGCTCTATCTGACAAGTCTTCTGGAAAGCGTTCAGGGCAGCCGCAGCGTCGGCGTTGTCCTTGCCGACGCGCAAACCCGGCGCATTGCCTCCACCGCAATCGACGATGCGCTCTACGCGCACGCTGCTTCGGTCATCCCAGCCAACGTATCAACAGCACCTTCGCTGCGCTACATCACCGATGGCGGTGCCAACTACCTGACGACGACGCGTTTGATACCGGGGTACGACCTTAGGCTCGTCACCGTCGTGCGCGCGGCCGATGCGCTCTCGCAGTGGTACGAGTCTCTCCCCCTCTACTCGATCATGATCTTCGGCCCGAGCTTGCTCGGCGCAGCACTGGCATGGGCGTTGCTCATGCAAATCGAACGCACATCACGTGTTGATGGCGCCTTGCGCCGAACCGAAGAGCGCTTTGAGCTTGCTGTCAGTGGTGCCAAGTGCGGTATCTGGGATTGGGATATCGCCAACCGCCGCCTCTATTGGTCGGGCGCCATGAACGCGCTCTTGGGCCAAGGAAAGCAGCCGCGCATTCTCTCGTTCGATGAGGCCGAACAGCTGATCCACCCGGAAGACCGCTTCGTCCTGGGTGCGATTGAATCCTCTGTCCGCGCGGGTGCCGACGGTTACGACCGCTCATTCCGCGCCAAACATGCCGACGGCCACTGGGTTTGGATGCGGGCGAAGGGTCAGCACTACCGCACGATCCGCTCCGACGACGGCCGGCTCTCCGGCATCGTCCTCGACATCTCGGAGCAAAAGCGCGCCGACGCCCGCGTCGACGCCGTGGAGCGCGTCCTTGAAGCAGCGTTCGAGAACGCCGCCGAAGCGTTCGTCCTTTGGGATCGTGACGACCAACTCATCGTCTGCAACAAGCGTTTCCAGGAATTCTACGGCATCGACGGGATCAAAGCCGGCGAGTCGCGCCAGGCGATCTTCAAACGCGCCAGAGCGCCAGGCGAAGGAGCCGACACCGCCACCCCGCTTGAGATGTTCGATTCCTCGGGCAACACCGGAACGATCGAACTCCAAAAGGCCGGCAGCCGCTGGTTGCTGGTCAGCGAACGCCGCGCTCTGGAAGGCGGTAAGATCGCCGTCGCGACCGACATCACGGCATTGAAGGCACACGAAGACGAACTTGAGAAGTCCCGCAACCTGCTCGAAGCGCAGACCCGCGAACTCAGCGAACTCGCCAAGCGCCTGGAATCCGAGAAAGAGCGCGCCGAAGAAGGCAGTCGCGCGAAATCGGAATTCCTGGCGAACGTCAGCCATGAGCTCCGCACGCCCCTGAACGCCATCATCGGCTTCTCCGATGTTATGCGGAACGAGATGTTGGGGCCCCTGCCCCCGCGGTATGCCGAATACGCAAGCGACATCAACCGCTCAGGCCAGCACCTGCTCGACCTGATCAATGACGCCCTCAGTATGGCGCGAATTGAATCCGGCAAGATCGAACTTGAATTCATCGCCGTCGATCCCTCGCAACTCGTCAACGACGCGATCAAGACGATCAAACCGAAGGCGGACGAGGCCGGCCTTCAATTCCGCATCAACACGCCCGACCTGCCTCCCGTCAGAGCGGACAGACGAGCGATCAAGCAGGTTCTGCTCAACCTCCTGTCGAATGCGATCAAGTTCAACAGTTCCGACGGCTACATCACCGTCGAAACGCGAGCGGACGCGAACGGCGTTGCGATATGGATCCACGACACCGGTATCGGCATCGACAGCCCCGACATTCCGCGCGTGATGAAGCCGTTCGAGAAAGCCGGACCCGCCAGTCACCAAAACGACGGCGGTATGGGGCTGGGCTTACCGGTTTCGAGCGCCCTTGTGGAACTGCACGGCGGCAAGCTCGTGATCGAGAGCGAAGTCGCGATCGGAACCAGCGTCTACTTCACGCTGCCGTTCGCACAACAAGGCGTCGCCTAAGCGTACCAGTCGTACTCATGCGCCGGAATGAAATCGCGGAAGCGCTCCAGTTCTCTCCGTTTCGTCGCGCAGTAGAGATCGACATAGGTGGGGCCCAAATACTCGCGCATCACACTACCGTTTTCGAGCGCAAGCAGTGCGCCGTCGATGTTAAGCGGAAGTGTCGGATCGACAAACGCTGAGACGTCACCGTCGCTCGCTTGTCCAGGGTCGATATTCTGCCCGATCCCATGGTGAATGCCGGCCAAGACCGCCGCGATCGCCAGATACGGATTCGCGTCGGCACTGGCAACGCGGTGTTCAAGCCGTGGCTCCACATCGCCCCCCAACACGATCGAGATATTCGCCGACGCATTGGAATAACCCCACCGCTTGTTGCGCGGCGCAGGGGTTTCGCCGGAAAAGCGCCGAAACGCATTCACGCTGGGCGCAAACAGAGCAATGGATTCCGCCATCAAGGCCTGTAGTCCGCCCACTGCAAATCGCGACAACTCGCGCCCGGTGTTTGCGGAAAATACACTTTCGCCGGAACGCCGTACGTCTACCGTTACACGCATGCTGGAACTCGCGCGTTTCAGGAACGGCCGCGCCATGAAGAGCGCATCAAGCTTGTGATTTCGTGCGACCGCGCGTACGACTTGCCGCAGGAAAACTGCGTGGTCCGCCGCAGAGACCGCGTCGCCTTGAGCCGCAAACCCAACTCTAATGCGCGGCGTTCCTCCCTCGATCACAAGCTCCGGCAACGCCTGCGTTTGGGCTGCTACGGCGATGTCCTCGCGAATAAGCTCAAGCACGGCGCCTTCGCAAGCCGTCGTTTCCTGAGGCAGACCGTTTTTTCCGTGCTCCCGGTCTACGATGAAGGCATCGATCTCGATCCCAACTGCAGGGGCCACATCGAACTCGCCGAAGCGCTCAACAACCCGCCTCAGTACATTGCGCGGTTCGCCGAAATAAGGTTCGCCTTTGCCGTCCATGAGCGCCATTAGAACCTGCCCATGTGGCCGCTGCGCCCAGCTCGTGCGAGTCAGCGTTCCCGCCACCGGCCAAGCCGTCCCCGGTGGACCGGCGTTCGCCACCTGTGCTTCGACGACATCTCCCCGTGCGTCCAAAAAGTAAATCGAAACCGGAATGGACAAGCCGTTTCGAAACAGGTCGTCGAGGTCCGTGCTTGCGATTCGCTTACCGCGCACATTCCCGCACAAATCGACGAACACGCAGTCGACATACTGAACGGTCGGGTTCTCGCTCAAGAAGGCAGCCACTTCGGCTGCGCCCAGACGCGAAGCTCCAGCCTCGTCCGACAGTGCACTTCGATGAACGTTCATGAAGGTTCCGCGACACCCCAAATCCGACAGTCACCAGCGTCGGATCATGCGCCGCAACATAGGGCGCGGCGAATAGGCTCAGCAACCGGCGATTGTTTGAAAGCCTAATGATTCCGCCCGGCTCAAGCACCCATTCTGCGGCAGAACGCCCTCGGGTGTGGTGCCGTGCCGCGCTTGTTGCCCGTTCCGGAGATGCTAGGCTTGCTATCAAGTCGTGCGAGAGCGTGCGGTGCGGGACTTTGCAAGACGGCGGCCTCGGCTGCCTTTTTTCTTGCAAGCGGGCAACGAACGTAGAGTTCGAAAGTCGTACGGCGAAACGGGGATTCATGGCCCACCCATGGCGGCCATAAACGGAGAGAAAGAATGAATAGGACTGGTCTGTTTCTCTTTATCGCGGTCGTCATCCTGGCGGTCGCAGCCTACTGGTACTACACGAACAAGATGGCGAAGGCTCCTGAGGGCGACGCGACGGCAGTGACCGATCCGACGGCCACGGACCCGGCCGCCGCGCCCGCAACGGATCCGGCAGCGACGGACCCGGCAGCGGCTCCGGCCGACCCGGCAGCAGCTCCGGCCGACCCGGCAGCAGCTCCGGCCGATCCGGCAGCGGCTCCGGCCCAACCGGCGCCGGCTGAAGCTCCTGCGACGCCGCCCGCTCAATAAGCTGGCAGCGACAACAATCCGCTTGACGGAATTGGGCATGCGGTTCGCTAATTGCGGACCGCATGTTTTTTTGTGCCTAGCGTCGCGACGCAACCCCTAGGAAAGAACCCGGATGAACAGATCCTTGATTGCGATCCTTGCGATCGTCCTGCTCGGAGTTGTCGGCTATTTCGTCTTCGCCCCGTCGAATAAGCCGGCCGATCAGACCGTGGCAACGACCGCCACGCCCGAAGCCACCGACAACGATGAGCCGCTGTTGTTCACGTGGGAGAACTGGGCCGATCCGCCCTTCTTCGCTGAGTACAAAGAAAAGCACGGCACCGTGCCGCAATCGCAAATCTGGGCCGACGAAGACGAGGCCTTCGCCAAGATGCGCACCGGTTATACGCCGGACGTCATGGGCCCCTGTTCGTACGAATTCGGCCGCTGGCAAGAAGCCGGCCTCCTCCAGCCGATCGACACGACAAGGCTGAAGCATTGGAAGGATATCCCGGACTACCTCAAGAAGGTGCCGGGCATGATGAAGTCCGAGACCGAAGCCTGGTTCATCCCGCAATACTGGGCGAACACGTCGGTCACCTACCGGACCGACTTGGCACCGGAATATGTCGGCAAGGAGAGCTGGAAGATTCTCTTCGACCCGAAATACAAAGGCAAAGTTGCCGGCCTCGATGGAGTCGACGACACGGTGACCCTGATCGCCAAGACCTTTGGCGTCGATCCCTACAACATGACCGACGAACAATGGAAAATGGTGCAAGGGAAACTGCGCGAGTTCGTCGCGAACGCGCGCTTCATCTCAAGCGACGAAACGTCGTTGAGCCAAGGGCTTGCGTCGGGCGAAGTGGTTGCGGCCATCACCTGGAACCAAACCCACGCAGCGCTAAAGCGTGAAGGAAAGCCAGTAGCTTACATGAACCCGCCGGGCGGCATGTTCACGTACCTCTGCGGCATGGTTCTGCACGCGCAGACGAAGAAGCTCGACAAGGCCTACGACGTCATCGACAGCGGCATCTCAACGGCGGCGATGAAGTACCAGTTCGAAGAGCTGCACAATGGGCCGGCGAATATGAGCATTTTCACCGACTACACCGACGATCAGCTGAAAGAGATGGGCTTTGTGCGTGACGTGAAAGCGTTCATCGAGTCCGGCACCTTCCAAGTGCGTCTCAAGAACAAGGATGAGATCGTCAAGTTTTGGACCGAAATTCGCGGCGGCGGTTAATCGCCCGATCTGACGTCGTTAGCGGGCGCCGCCATCATCGCGGCGCCCGCTCTTTTTTGGCTAAAGGGGATGACATTCACGAGCCCATTCCCATATTTACGCCCCTTGAGAGGTTGTGCGAATGAAGAACGCTCATCCAAGTGGTTTGGAACCACCGCCGCAGGCCGTCGCGGGCGTCGTCGCGCTCGCCCATCACGCCGGCGCCAAAGACTGGATCCCCGCGACAAGCGGCAACTTCTCCGTCCGCATTGACGACACCGACTGCGCGATCACCGCCTCTGGCGGCGACAAGGCGAAGCTAACGCCCGACGGCGTCATACGTGCCCCCTTCACCGGCGGCGCGCACCAACGCCAATCGGCTGAGGCGCCACTGCATTATCTGATGTACCGCCTGTCGCCTGCGATCGGCGCCGTGACGCACGTCCACGCGCAACCTGCGGTCCTGGCCTCAATCGCGCTGGCGAAGAACGGCCACGTCCGCATCGAAGGACTGGAGCTTCTAAAAGCATTCTCGGGCATCAAAACGCATGAGACCCGCCTCGACATTCCCGTCTTCGAGAACGAGCAAGACATGGACGCGCTCGCCACCCGCGTGGAGGCCCGCCTGAAGGCCGAGGGTCTGGGCTGGGGTTTCCTGCTTGCGGGCCACGGCATTTACGCCTGGGGCAAGGATGTGGGAGAGGCCCTTCGCCATCTCGACGCATTCGACTATCTTTTTACCCTGATGCTGAAGCTGAAAGGAGTTCCGGTATGACGATCCTAACGGTCTACAACTTGACCAAAGGTGCGTCGCCCCGCGACGCCACGCGCGACGAACGCGATATCCGCAAAGCGCTGCTCCCCTTCGATGTGCGCTTCGAGCGCTGGGAGGCGACGAAGCCGCTCGCCCCTGGCGCAGGTCAAGACGCCGTGCTGGAGGCCTACGCGAAAGACGTCGATCGCTTGAAGAAGGTCGGCGGTTATCAATCCGTCGACGTCGTGCGCATGCACCCGGAGCACCCCGATCGCGATGCGATGCGCAGTAAGTTCCTGTCGGAGCACACGCACGCCGACGACGAGGTGCGCTTCTTCGTGGAAGGCGCCGGTGCGTTCTACCTACGCAACAACGAGCACGTGTTGAAGGTTGTTTGCGAGGCCGGCGACTTGCTGTCGGTTCCGGCCCACACGCGCCATTGGTTCGACATGGGCCCCCGCCCGCTCTTCGCAGCCATCAGGCTGTTCACGACGCCGGAGGGTTGGGTTGCTTCGTTCACCGGTGACAAGATCGCCGACACCATCCCGAAATACGACGCGTGAAAGCAGCCCTTCTCGATATCGAAGGCACGATCGGTGACATCGCGTTCGTGCGCGATGTCCTCTTCCCGTTTGCGCGCGCGCGCATCGCCGACACGCTAAAGGCTCGCTGGAACGATCCAGAGGTCGAGGCGACGGTCGTTGGCGCGCGCAATGCGGCCGGAAAAGCACTGGCGACGCCGCAAGAGGCTGCGGCCCAGTTCCTCGCTTGGATGGACGAGGACAAGAAGATCACGCCGCTGAAGGCGCTTCAGGGCATCACCTGGCGCGAGGGCTACGCATCGGGCGAACTGAAGGGCCATCTCTATCCAGATGCAGTTGACGCAATTCGCACATGGTCCCGCCACGGCGTGCAAATTTTCATCTATTCGTCCGGCTCGATCGAAGCGCAAAAGCTCTACGTTGCACACAGCGTTGCGGGTGACTTATCCCCGCTGATTGGCGGCTACTTCGACACGACGACCGGCCCCAAAGGCGACCCCGCCTCCTACACGAAGATCGCAACAGCGATCGGCCTCGAACCGTTCGAGGTGACATTTTTCTCCGATGCGCCGGCCGAAACAGATGCCGCCCACACCGCCGGCGTCGTCGTCTACCGCATCGACCGCAAACAACCTCTTTCGTTCGAAAGCGACGATCGCGGCACGCGCGTTATCGGCTCGTTTGCAGGTCCGCTCGCCGGCTATTGATAGAGCGCGATACTTCCGATCCGCGTATCGATCTTCTGCAAAACCGCAGCATAAGCGGGCGATCCGACATCGCCGTAGTGCTGTTTGAATGTCTCCTCACTTAAGCCTTCCGGCAGGTCGTTAACCCGTGGGAAGAAGTCCCCCTCGTTGATCCCACCGGCGAATGCGCTTTGCAACGCTCTCGCCGACGTTTCGTTGGCCGTCGCCACCTCCGCAAACCGAACGCCGGTTCGGTCCGCCGCAACATCCGTGAAGCTGAACCCGGACGGCCCATCGCTATCCGCGACTTCCTTTGCCTCGCCGATCAGGTTCGACACGCCGCTGCCAGTCGCCACCTGCAGCCCCGCTGTCGTCGCGAAGTGCCGTACCCAGTCGTGCCGCCGCTGCACCTTCACTGAGGCGATGTCGAACGGACCCGCATCCGCGTCCTTCGTATTTACGTCGGCGAGCAGCGCCTGAAAGCGGTCGTCTCCAAAATACATCGCAAGCGCCAGAATCAGGGCGCGATTCTCCTCCACCGGGTCGCTGCTCTGCGAGCGCTCCTGCGCAACCGCGAACAGCGGCCCTAGATACGTCGCCAGCGACACCGGCGTGGTCGCCTGCGACGCGCTCGTTCCGACGAGTGTCAAATAGTACGACCGGATCGCCTCCGCATTGTCGAGCTTTAGAACCTTGCCCGCCGCAGACTTCATGTCGGAAACCAGATCCGCCGGCGGCTGCACGCCAACTGTGATCACATCGCCCGAAACTTCGACCGAGCGGATGCTCGAATAGATAGGGTCGCCCTTACCCTTGCCCACGAACCAATCGAGCAAATAGATCGTCACGGGCTTGATGATCCATCCCGGCACGCTGATCGAACCGACCGACAGGCTAGACACCGAAAGTTCCGTGTCCGATGCCGCGACCTTCGCTTCGACGTTCAAATACTTGCCTAGTAAACTCTCCGGGATCGGCAGCGTCGCGGTGCCCTGGAACACGACGCCATCGGGCGCCGCTTGAACTCGACCGTGCGCCGCGCCAACGCGCGACAACACCGCGCCGATCGCGCGGTTGATCTCCGTGTCGCTGACGCTAACCTTCGTCGCCACGTTGGGGTTCAAACCGCGTGGGTCGAACCGCTTCAGAATGCTCGTCGCATCCCCCAGGCCGTCGAAGGTCTGCTGGTCTGCCTCGCTCACCAGAGGCTTTCGCTCGATCACCAGCAGCGGCACGATAATCGGGCTCAGAAAGATCAACGAAACAACAAGCCGGACGACATTCTTGAGCACAAAGAACACGCGACAGAATCCCTAGAAGTTGCCCCAACGTTAGGAGAAACGTGCCGCCACTGCCACCAACCGCGGGGGGAGCACTTCGTCTCTTGTGGCGCCAATCACCAGCCTTGGCTATCGTAACAGGTAACGACAGCCCAGGAGCCTCCCATGAACGTCAGCGAAGCCGTCTTGCGCCAGCTAGTGGACCTTGGCGTCGAGGTTTGCTTCGGCAATCCCGGCACATCGGAGATGCACCTAGTGGCAAGTTTCGACCGCGTCGGCGGCATGCGCCCGGTTCTCGGGCTGTTCGAAGGCGTGTGCACCGGCGCGGCTGACGGCTATGCCCGAATGGCGGGAAAGCCTGCCGCGACGCTGCTGCACCTGGGACCGGGCCTCGGGAACGGCTTTGCGAACCTGCACAATGCCAAGCGCGGACAGTCGCGCATGATCAACCTGATCGGCGATCACGCCACCTATCACCGCAAATACGATGCGCCGCTGCAAAGCGATATCCACTCGATCGCAAAGCCCGTCTCGGATTGGATCGGCGACCCAGTTTCGGCCGACGATGCGCTCGCGAAAACACGCCAAGCCTTCGACATCGCGATGCGGCCCAACGGCGGCCTGTCGACACTGATCGTGCCTGCAGACATCGCATGGTCTGAGATGCCGGCAGCGCCGCCCACCGTGAAAGCGAAGCGCGCGACGCCGAAGGCCATTGACATGAAGCTGGTCCGCGAGGCCGCAGCCGCGCTGCGTTCCGGTGAACCGGCAGTGCTGCTGATAGGCGGCCACGCCGGGCTCGAGCGGCCGCTGGCGCTCGCCGCGGCGATCGCGGAGAAGACCGGCGCGCGCCTCTTCGCCGACACGTTTGTGCCACGGCTCGCGCGCGGACGAGGCCGCCCACGTCCGGATCGCGTGCCCTATCTGGGCGAGATGGCGGTGATGATGATGCAGGGCTTCCGTCACGCCGTCATGGTGGGTACGAAAGCGCCTGTGGCGTTCTTCGCCTACCCCAACAAACCCTCCACGTTCCTGTCGCAGGAGTGCAAAACTTATCAACCGTGGGCCAGCGACAACGACGTCGTCGACGTGCTGACGGCCTTGGCCGAAGAAGTCGGTGCGAAAGTTGCCCCCGCGCCGGCGGGAAGTGCGCCGCCCGAAGTCCCGACAAGCGGGAAATTGAATGTCGAAAGTTTCGGCAATGCGTTCGCGGCCTTACTGCCGGAAGGCGCGATCGTCTCGGACGAGGCGGTCACGTCAGGCACGTGGGCGCAAATCGCCTCGCAAGCCTCGGCGCCGCACGATTGGCTTGCGCTCACGGGCGGCGCGATCGGGGACGGCATCCCGATGGCGGTAGGTGCCGCGATCGCGTGCCCGGGACGGCCCGTGATCAATCTCCAGGCCGACGGCAGCTCGATGTACACGATCCAAGGCTTGTGGACTGCAGCGCGTGAAGGCCTGCACGTCGTCACAATTCTCTTCAACAACAAGTCCTACGGCATCTTGAACATGGAGCTCGATCGCGTCGGCGCGACGGCGCAGAGCGAACGCTCGCGCTCGCTGCTCTCGCTGGACAAGCCCGTAATCGACTTCACCGCCATGGGAAAGGCGCTGGGCGTGAGCGCCGCACGCGCCGACGACTGCGAAGGCTTCGTCAAAGCACTGAAACGCGCGCTCGCCGAACCTGGCNNCGAACACCTGCCGCATTCGACGCCTAGGCGATGGGTTCGACGGGAACGCTTGGGTAGGGGGGCATCCCGTCTCTAGGCGCGAAAGAATCACTTCAGTGATCTAACTCTAGCAGCCGATCCGGATCGCAATAGGGGCCCCACTGTGGACGAGCGCAACATTGGCTTGGAAAGACCGAAGCTTGATCGCGCAATCGCTCGCGATCGAGTCACAACCGCATGTTGACTGGACCAAACCGTCTGACGAATCCCTTGCCGCGAGTTTTCAGCAGTAACGCTCGACGATTTCATGCTAACGATCAGAGACGATCCGTATGAGATCGTTTAACCGGCGCCGAAGTTTCAATTACCGCGTGCACTAGCGTGTCCATCTGCCGTTGACGCTTCGCCGTTACAGCCGCCATGGTTTTCCACATGAACGTGTCCCCGCTCGCATTTGACTCCTCCTCCTCGCGCCTCACCGCGCTTTGGATCGCAGTGTCAATCGTGTCGGTGGCGTCCGTTGCCGTCGCACCGATTGCGGCGTTTGTGCTGATGATCAGCGCCTTCGGCCTGCCCCACGTGCTCTACGAGCTTCGCTACGTCGACGAGCGCTTCAGCGCCCGGATGTCCGCCCGTCCCTTAGCTGCCATTGGCGCCCTCGTCGCGCTCATTGCCGCCGCCAGAGTGGCGAACGGCATGCACATCCTGATGGGTGATGCCTTCCTCTGGATCGAGCTCGGCCTCGGAGCCGCCTTGGCACTGACCGCGACCGCGCTCATGCGCTACAACAAGCCGCTCGGCGCCGTCATCGGTACAGCCTTCGCCCTCGGCGCGATTTTCGCACCCGTCCCCACATTCCTGGTCTGGGCTTGGCTGCACAACCTAACGCCGCTCGGCTTTGTCGCTGAAATTACGGAAGGTGAAGAGCGCCGCCGCTGGCTCACGTTGCTCGCGATCCCGTTCTTCGTGCTTCCGGCCTTGGTCGCCACGGGTGTCTTTCATGACCTCGTCAACGCCTTGTTCCAGGTCGCAGAGTTGCAATGGACCTCGATGTTCGGTGCCGGCGACAAACCTCTGCTTTCGTTCCTGCCGCCGGATTCGTGGGACCTGAACCTGTTTTCGGCAGCCGTTGTCGCTCAATCGATGCACTACGTCGCTGTTATCGTATTGCTGCCGCAGCTCTTGCGCGCCAAACAGGGCACCGCGACGCAAACCATCGTCCCGTGGCCCACATGGCCCATGTTTGCAGCGGCGGTTGCTGCGATCGCTGCCGTGGCGTTTGGCGTTTATGCGGTCAGCTACACCGACGCGCGCGCAGCCTACGGCGTCGCCGCCGCGATCCACGCCTGGATCGAATTGCCGATTCTGCTCCTCGCGATCGGCCAAGGCTTCACGACAGCGCGTAAATAGCCTCGCCGCCCCACCACGACGCTGCGTTCACCAGGACGGAGAACAGAGCGGCCTCGTCCCACCGTGATGTCGCCAGCACGCGATACGCCACGGCCTCCGCAACAATCACGCCCGCCTCCAGCATGGGCGTCACCAGCGGCCCGAATGCCGCCTGCGCATCGTAAAACACGGCCCAGAGGATGGGGTGCGTGACCGTGCTTCCGGCAACGGCTGCAACCGCACACATGAGGCCAGCGCGACCGAACCCAGGCGCGAGCGCAGCAGCGACCGCAGCCTCGATGGCATAGGTCAGCGCCATCGCCTCAAGCTGCGTCACCGCTTCCACCCGAGACCGATCACCGTCAACGCGTACGCCGCAAGCGTCAAAAGGCCCAAGATTACGACGTACACCAGCGCCCGCTCGAACGCGATGCCGACCAGCGCAGCGAGCAACGGCTGCGCGGCCAACGCGGCAACCAGCCCCGCAAGCAACGTCCCACCGACAAACCGCAAACCATTGTCTACCAATCGCGCGTCGACGTTCAGCATCCCGCGCATCCACGCGAACCCGCCAAGCACCAGCACGTTGACCCACACGCCGACGGCCGTGCCGAGTGCCAGCCCCTCTACGCCGTAGCTCAGGCCGACAATGAGCCCAAACTTGACGGCCAGATTGCAGACCATCGCGACCGCGGTCGCAATGACAGGCGTTCGCGTATCGCCCATCGAATGAAAAAGAGGCGTGACCGTGCGCAGCACCACAAACGCCGGCAACCCCGCGGCGTACGCNNCCGCGGCGTACGCAACCAATACGGAAGCAGCAGCGCGCGCCGCTTCCACGTTGAAGGCGCCGCGCGCGAACAAACCCTCCATGATCGCGTCCGGAAACACGAAAAACGCCGCGAGACACGGCATCGTCAGCAGCAGCCCCATTTCCGTGCCGCGGTTGAACGTCCGCGCCGTCTCTGCCGCATCGCCGGCTTGGGCGCTCCGCGACATCTCCGGCAACAGAACCGTTCCAAGCGCAATCGCAATCACGCCCATCGGCAGTTGATTCACGCGGTCGGCGTAGTAGAGCGACGTGTACGATCCCGCGCCGAGAAAGCTCGCCAAGATGGTGTCGGCAAAAAGCGCCAATTGAACGCCGGCAGCACCCAACGTCGCTGGCCCGAACCGCTGCAAGAATGTGCGCGCGTTCTCGTCGGCTACCGGGATCTCCGGCGCAACCGGCAGCCTTGCAAACCATGCCGCGAAGACGAGTAGAAGCAACTCCGCTACTCCACCCCCAACCACACCCCAAGCGGCCGCGTACCCTGCGCTCGGAAACAGGAACGCAACGCTGAGCGCCGCCGCCATCGCGATGTTGAGCAAAATCGGCGCCGCCGCGGCCGCCCAAAACCTCTTCTCCGCGTTTAGCATCCCGCCGAGATGCGTCACCACCGCGATGCAAAGCAGATAGGCGAACGTGATCCGCGTGAGGTCCACCGCAAGCCCCATCTGCTCGGGCTTGCTCACATATCCAGGCGCGAGCAGCGCCACCAGAAAAGGCGTCGCAATCAGCGCCACGATCAGCAGCACGACCTGCACCGCGACCTGCCAACCGAGCATGACACGCGAGAAGTGGTGCGCACTCGCTTCGTTCTGGGCGCGCAGACCGGTGTACATGGGCACGAACGCCGCGTTATAGGCCCCCTCGGCAAAGATCGTGCGAAAGTGGTTCGGTAACCGGAACGCCACGAAGAACGCATCCGACAACACGCCATGACCCAGGATTGGCGCCATCACCATGTCGCGAACGAGACCGGTCACGCGGCTCAAAAGCGTAAAGCCGCCGACCGAGAGGAGGGAACGAAACATCGCGACCGTATCGAATCTCTAGTTGAGACCAGCCCACTCGTTACAGGCTGGCCACCCAAGCTGCAAAAGCGTCCAGTATTTCGGCGCGAACCTGGGCATCCTTACGGCCACTCTTGGCCCGAACGTGGAAAGAATGATCGCCGTCCGCGACAAGGTGCAGTATCGCACGCTCACCCAGGGACTTAACCAACGGCTTCAGCAGCATGACATCGGCAAGCTGGTCCCGTGTCCCCTGCAAGAACAGCATCGGCACCCGCACGTCGGACAGGTGCGCCGCCCGTTCGTTGGAGGGCGCGCCCGCAGCGTGCAAAGGAAAGCCGAAGAACGCGAGCCCACGCACGCCGGTAGCCTCCAACGCCTCGGCCTGAGACGTCATCCGTCCACCAAACGATTTGCCGCCGGCAACCAGCGTCAACCCCGGCAACAGCTCCCGCCCCTTCGCGATCGCCGCCCGCACCGCCGCATGCGCGACCTTTGGCGGATCAGGCCGCTTGCCGCCTTGCTCCATGTAAGGAAACTGATAGCGCAGCGTGGCGATCCCTCGCTCCGCTAGTCCCTGCGCCACCGCGTCCATGAACGGATGCGCCATACCCGCACCCGCCCCGTGCGCAAACACGTAACCCGCGCGCGGCGTTTGAGGCGCCAGGAGCAGGCCGGAAACCTGCCCCGGACCGACGGCGATCTTGACGGACTTAGGGCGCGCCATCCCAAACGCAATCCAATATCTTGGGTTCAAACACTGAACCAATCAGCAGGCGCTTGTCGACGCTCGCGCCGACGCTGACCCCCGATATCTCATCACCCAAATTGTAGTAGATCGTGCTCGCGACGAAGCTGCCCTTCCCGTCCGCCTTGAGGTGCATGATGTGGCTCGGCGAGTACTTCGCCGCATCTCCGACATGCTCAAGGAACTGCAGGATCTTGGAATGCAGCCCAAGCAGCAAGTCATCGTTCGCCAGCACGTCGATATTGTCAGCGAACCCGGGCACTGAGACTGCCGCCCGCTTCGTCAACGCGTTGCTCGCCGGATCGCGATCATAGACATACACCGTACGTTCTGATGCCGCCGAAAGATAGAGCGAGCGCCCATCGGCACTCACGTTGATGCCGTTCGCGCCACCGATGCCGCTCAATGCCGTCGTAAATTTCGCACCGTCGAAGTACTGCACGGTCGATTCCCGCAGTCGCATGTAGTCTTCCGCAGACCGCCGCCATCCGGACGCATTGCCGTGATCGTTCGTCACGAAGAACGCGTCAACCCCGACCCCGACGACGTCGTTCGGCGACAGGAGTTCCGGACCCGAAACCGTCCGCCGATATGTCGGGGTTGCGCCATTCACGTCAAAGATTTCGACGGAGTGCTTTCCACCTACGTGGCTGATCACAAACAACACTTTACGTCCGTCTGCACCGCGATAGAGGCTGATACCGTGCGGCGAAAACCCGCCAGGCAAAGTAGTCCCTGTGGCGTCCACCGGTATCGCATCGGGCGCGTTCAGATCGTAAGTCCAAATCGCGCCCCGGACGTTCGCATTTGGTGTCGCCCCCGCGCCGATCCTCTGCCTTCGGTCGTAGCCCGCGAGGTACGCGATCTTCGTCTCGGGATCGATGGCAATGTCTTCAACGCCGACAACGCCCCCGCTCGTGACCTGCCGGCAGACGCCGATCGACTTCGGCTGGATGTCCAAAAACACCCCGGCATCGACCAGAAAGAAATAGACCCACACGCCCGCAGCCAAGAGCACGCCGAGAAGCAACCACAGCAAAAACCGGCCCATTTTCACGACCTCCCATACTTGCGGCAAAGCTAACAGGACCGCCGCTCCGGGTCGCAGGTCCAATTGGCGCAGAGCCAATCGGGACCGGATCGTCTGTCGCCGCTGTTCCGTGCTAACCCTTGTCATCACGCGCCTGGAATCGCAAACGCAGTCCACAGGCAATCACGGGAACACCATGACGACGCCAAGTATCCTCAGTCCGAACGAAACGCTGGGCCTAGCCGGAGCATCCCTCGACAGTCGCGTGCGCAAGGCCGCAGGCCACATCAACGACCTGACGTTCACTCAAATCGGCCAACGTATCCGCGCAGACTCAGAGAAGAACGAGTTCACTTACGAACGCGACGGGAAGTTCGAGCCCATTCCCGTTATGTTGCGCCCGCTTCTCGCGATGAACGAACAGCTCGCCTACGTCCAGCACGTTTGCCAGCGCCTCACCGACGCGCTGAAACGTCTACCGTATTTGTACCTGAACGACCCGAAGGTGAAACACGTTATCGCGATCACGCCCGGTGAGGAAGGCTGGCTCCGTGACACCTGGACCCCCGCGCACGAACGCAACAACACGGTCTACGGCCGCCTGGACGCTGTATGCGATTTCACCGCGGCCGGTTGGCAAGACACGCTGCACTTCATGGAAGCAAACCTGTCCGGCGTCGGCGGCATCAACTATGCGCCGCTCGCCGAGCAGTTGGTCATGCGCGATATCGTGCCCACGCTGCTCGACCACGATCCTGCGCTCAGGATCGAACTGCCGCGCGATCAGCGCGACCTCTTCATCCAAACGCTGATCGACCACGCCCGCGCGCTCGGCCGCACGAAATGCCGCTTAAGCTTTGTGGAACCGAAATACGCCGAAGACGGCATCAACGAACAGTCGGTGCTGAGCTCTTACTTGGCGAAGCGTCACAATCTAACGATCACGCACGCCGACCCCACCGAGTTGCGTCTAAAAGACGGTGAGGTCTTCTATGGCGACGAATGCGTCGACGTCGCCTATCGCGACTACGAAGTCCGCGATCTTATCGAACTCGAGGAAGAACTCGGCAAGCCGCTAGAGGCGATGCGCGAGCTCTTCAAGCAGAACCGTATCGTCTCCTCGCTCGTTGGCGACTTCGACCACAAAAGCTGCTGGGAAGTGCTGACCGACCCGGCCATCGCCGAAAAGTACTTCAGCGCCGAAGAATGCCGCTTGTTCCGACGACACGTGCTGTGGACGCGCATCGTCGGCGACCGCAAGACGACGTTGCCGCACAACGTCGAGGGCGACTTGCTCGAATTCTTGCGCCTTCACCGCGAAGAGCTCGTGATGAAACCGAACCGTTCCTACGGCGGCGAAGGCGTCACGATCGGGGCATCGACCTCGGCCGCCGATTGGGAAAAGCTCATCGACGAGGCCGTCGCGAACGCCGCGGACACCGAAGAAAACTGGGTCGTACAGAAAGCAACGCGCCTTCCGGTGCACGAATTCCCGATCGTGGGCAAAGACGGTCGGGTGTTCGCCGAACCGTTTTACGCCGTCATGGGCTTTGCGCCCACCGAGAACGGGCTCGGCATCATGTGCCGCGTCAGTCAAAAGCAGGTCGTCAACGTCGCACAGCACGGCGGCATGGCGGCGGTCCTCGTTGCACACCCGCCTCGCGAGCTGCGCGTACCGAAACGCTCCCAAGGCGGCCGCAGCGATGGGGCAGAAGAGGCGCTTCGTTCGAAAATCGGGGAACTCCAGCATTTCGACAACGCAATCGCCCTTCTCGAATGGGATGAAGAAACGGTCCTTCCCGACGGTGGGCGCGACGAGCGCGGCGAGCAACTCGCGACCCTCGAAGCAGCGCGTCACGGGCTGCTAACGTCCGATCACCTCGGCGACCTTATCGAAGAGGTGGCGGTCGCCCGCGACGGGGACGAACGCTGGCGCCGCGAAATCGAACTCTTGCGCGACCTTCGCGCGAGCGATCTCGCCATACCCGCCGAGCTGGTGCGCGCCTACGCTGCCGCACGTGCCCGTGCGACTGCCGCTTGGGAAGACGCCCGCGAAGCCAACGACTTCAAGCTGCTCGCACCAGCACTCGGCGAACTTGTCGGCATCGCCCGTGAAACATCGAAGGCGATCGACCCCGAAGCAGACCCCTATGATATCCTGCTCGACGAATACGAACCCGGCATGACGCGCAAGCGACTGGAGCCCGTGCTGGACGACCTCCGCGCGCGGCTTGTGCCGATGGTTCAATCGATCGGCAAGAAGACGGCTTCCTGGCCCGAAGCGACTGCGCGCGACCTCCCGGAATCAAAACTATGGGAAGTCTGCAACGAGGTCTTAGAAGTCATCGGCTTCGACTTCACTCGAGGCCATCTCGACCGCGCCACCCACCCCGGGACCACGGCGCTGGGGTTCGACGACGTTCGCCTCACGCTACGGCCGAACCACGAAGATCTGCTTGAAGCGGTTCTCACGACCCTTCACGAAGGTGGCCACGGCCTCTATGACCAGGGCTTAGCGCCTCAGGATCGCGCGACACTGCTCGCCCAGGCCCCATCCATGGGCATGCACGAAGCGCAAGCCCGCCTCTGGGAAAACCACATCGGCCGCAGCCGAGCGTTTTGGACCTTCCTGTTCCCGAAATTGCGCGACTCCTTGGGCGGCGCCGTGAAGGGCCTCGACGGCGAAAAATTCTTCCAAGCCGCCAACCGCGTACGCCCCAGCCTCATCCGCGCTACCGCCGACGAGCTTTCCTATCATCTGCACGTCGTGCTCCGTTACGAACTCGAAGTTGCGATGATAACCGGCGATCTCAAAGTCGAAGAACTCGCCCACGCCTGGAACGACCGTAGCGCAGCGCTGATCGGCATCACGCCGACCAACGATCTAACCGGCATTCTGCAAGACGGCCACTGGGCATCCGGGATGTTTGGTTACTTCCCGACCTACACGCTGGGCAGCCTCTACGCTGCACAGATGGCGGAGGCCTATTCGAAGACCGCAAACCTGAACAATCAGATCGAAAACGGCGACTTCACACCGCTGCGCACGTGGCTCCGCGACAAGATCTATAGCTCCGGCGATCGCCTTCCGACCGAAGACCTGGTTACCCGCGTCACGGGAAAGGGCCTCGACACGGACGCCTATTTCCGTCACATCGCGGCGAAGTTCGGCCGAGATTGACGCGGCGCCCCACGCCGCCTCGATCTCGGCACGGATCGCCCCTTAGCGCAGTCACGACGACGGCGCTACGTGTTCACAAGCTCCACTTGATGAACATCCGTCCGCCCGACGGCGAACGCGGCCGCGCATATGCCGAGATAGAAGTGCCAGTTGCGAAGGAAGGCATCGCCGTGACCGAGCGCGCGGATCTTTTCCTCCGCCGCTTTCTGCCGAGCCGACCATTCGCGCAAAGTCCGGGCATAGTCGGGCCCAAAAGAAAGCACGTCCCGAACCTTCAGGCCCGCGCGCTGCGCCTCCTCGCGGAATCGGCCGAGCGAGGGCAACATCCCGCCCGGAAACACATAGTGCCTGATGAAGTCGCTGCGCGTCCGATATCCGGCAAAGAGGTCGTCGCGCACAGTGATCGTCTGCACCACCGCCCGTCCGCCGCGCTTCAATCGCTCGCTCAGCGCTTGAAAATAGCGCGGCCAATATCGCTCGCCGACCGCTTCGAACATCTCGATCGACACGATCGAGTCGAACTGGCCCTTTGTGCGCCGATAGTCCTCAAGCCTGATGTCGGCCTTGGCCCCCAAACGCTCCTTGGCGAAGGCATGCTGCGACGGCGAAATTGTGATCCCCGTCACATCATGCGCACGTTCGGCGGCAGCCTCGGCAAATCCGCCCCAGCCGCACCCGACCTCAAGCACGCGCGCATGCGCCTCACCGACCTTATCCAGAATTCGCGCATATTTCGCACGCTGCGCGTCGCTCAGCGCCGCGTCGGGCGTTTTGTAAAGCGCCGACGAGTACGTCATCGTCTCATCGAGCCACAGAGAATAGAAATCGTTTCCGACGTCATAGTGCGCTTCGATGTTGCGCCGGCTACCGCCCTCGCTGTTGCGCCGCGCGACCGTATTCAGAAGCAGGAACCCAAGCCGGTTCAAGACGCCGCCATGCGCGAACCCCTCCAACTGCTCGATATTGAGCAAAAACAACGAGAATAGCGCTTCGACGTCGTCGCTCTCCCACGCCCCGGCGATGAAGTCCTCACCAAGCCCGATGTCGCCGCGCGCCATCGCCCGCGCAAGCACGTCCCAGGATTTGATCCGAAACTGCGCCTGCGGCCCGACCTTCGAACCGGTAACGACCTGCTCCTCGCCGTTCGGCGAAATGAAGGTCAATTGACCTTGATCGATACGCGCAATGGCATCACGCCAGCGCCGCTCGATTATCGAATTCGGAATAATGCCCATCGCTCCAACCTCGGACCCTCCAAACGCGGACTGATCCTACGCAAGGCTATACGGCTCTTGCAAAAGCTTGGGTTCGTAACCTTACGCACCTGCACAAAGCCCCAAACAAGGGCCCGCCAAGCGCCTTACGAACAGTCCGCCGGCCTTTAAAGCACGGCCGGGACGGCTTTCCCAGTTCTTGGGTAGATGGCAGCCAGTCCGGTGTCGCCGGTGATGACAAGCACGTTCTCGGCATTCTTCCTTTGCGCGGATTCGATGAAGTTGAATCAGCTGGTGATCACTGTGTTCTGGTCCATCACCATGACCTTGTCGCGTGCGATCGCAACGGTATCGTCGATCAGCGGGGTGGAGCATGAGCGACGAAGCGCCGCTGCCTTGTTCGCTCTCGTTCGAATTGTCGAGGATCACTTGCACCTTAACGCCGCGATCCTTCGGGCGTGCAACGACGGACACGATGGCTCGTGCCGTGAACCCCTGCACCAGCGGCATGGCCCAGCAGCGTCGCCATGGTCGCAAGCGTCGCCTTCAAGCGGCGTGCCGACAGAAGCAATTCGCGCTGCGTGCAAGATGATCCTCGACATCGCAGAAGTCGTTGTCGAGCGTCGCGTCCAAGTTTGCATGATCGTCCACTACAACCGCACGCGGAACGCGCGCGCCGGACGTTGGCATCGGCGCAACAGTCGGCCGCCTGACGAGATAGCGCCATGAAAACAACATCCTGCAGGATGGCCTTGCACATCCGCTCTCACGGTCGCGCGCAAACCATCGCCGCGGTTTGCTTGACACATCTTTGGGGCTGCCGCGTCGTGAATACCTAAGTGCGGAACGTGATTCGACGTAACCGCATAGGGGCTTCATGGACGGGGGACTTATGTACGGCGTACAAATTCGGCTGCTTGCAGCCTTAGCTCTTGTGATTGGTGCTGCACCTCACGTTTCCGCCGACCGCCTCAATCTCGCCGTTGGCGGCGAATACTCGACCGGCGACTACGGCGATCCGCAAGACACCGCCGTCTGGTACGAATTCGTATCGGCCCGCTATGTGATGTCGCCGTTGGCCTTCAAGGCCACCGTACCGTTTCTCCAAATCGACGGCCCCGCGACCGTGACCGACGATGGCGAAGTCGGCGGCGGCGGCGCGGACCGCATGGTCGGCGGCATTGGCGACGTCTCTCTTTCGACGACCTACATGTTCGCTTGGAAACCTCAAAAAATCTATTTGGACCTTATGGGCCGCGTGCGTCTGCCGACCGGCGATGAGAATGATGGTTTGGGCAGCGGTGAGATCGACTATTCGCTCGCGTCAACGCTCACGAAGGAATTCGAACGCCTCAGCCTCTACGTCGAAGCCGGATACCGCTTCTTGGGCAGTTCGGTTGCGCGTCCGCGCGAGGACGGCATGCTGTTCGGCACCGGGATCTCAACCGATCTCAGCAAGGAAACCGAAATCGGCGCGTCGTTCGATTGGCGCGAAGCCGCGTACGCCACATCGCCCGACCCCGCCGATGTCAGCATCTATGTTCGTCACAAGCTGACGGACGATTTGAAGCTAAAAGTCTACGCACTCGCCGGCCTTTCGAACGGCAGCCCGAACGCTGGTGGCGGACTATCGTTGACGTGGACCGCATTCCGGACCGACTAAGTTGGCCTTAGCCTCCGTGTTTCGGCTTCGCCTTGCGCTGGAGCTCGACACTCTTCTCTCTCACGCGCGCCGCTTCGCGGTATGCCTGCCCCATACCGGTGAGGTATTGCGGCGGGGTTGCTTCCTCCGCGCCATACCAAGCTGCTGCACGCCGAACGAAATATGGGTCGACCAAGTGCGGCCTGGCGAGCGCCACCAAATCGGCGCGGCGGCAAGCAATGATCGTGTTGATCTGTGCGGGCTCCGTGATCGCACCAACCGCCATCGTCTTGATGCCCGTAACGTTACGCACGGCCTCCGCGAATTGAACTTGATACATGCGCCCGTAGGTCGGCTTCTGCTCCGGCACTGTTTGCCCTGAGGATGCATCGATCAAATCCACGCCCGCCTCCGCAAAAAGCCGCGCGATCACAACGACATCCCCTTCACTGACCCCGCCCGGCATCCAATCGCTGGCAGAGAGGCGCACCGACATCGGCTTCGCCTCCGGCCACACCGTCCGCATCGCTTTGAATACGTCTAGAGGAAACCGCGCGCGGTTCTCGACCGCGCCACCGTAGGCATCGCGGCGAAGATTGGTGAGCGGCGACAAAAAGCTCGCAAACAAATATCCGTGCGCCGCATGCAGCTCGAGCATATCAAAACCCGCACGGTCCGCACGTTGCGCCGCCTGCACGAAGTCGGCCGTGATGCGTGCCATCTGTGCCCTGTCGACCTCGACAGGCATCTGACTAACGCCCGGAAAATACGGAATAGCCGAGGCCGAAAAGACCGGCCAATTGTCGGCCTGGTTGGGCAGCGGGCGATCCGCCTCTTCCCACCCAAGCTGCGTCGAGCCTTTTCGTCCAGCATGCCCCAACTGCATACAGAGCTTCGCCCCGCTGTTTGCATGCACGAAGTCCGCAAGGCGCTTCCATTCCCGCTCTTGGGGCTCGTTCCACAAACCTGTACAACCTAGTGAAATGCGCGCATCCGCCGACGGACACGTCATCTCGACATAGACGAGCCCTGCCCCGCCCATCGCTCGCGACGCGTAATGCACGAAATGCCAATCGTTCGGCACGCCGTCGACGGCCGAGTACTGCGCCATCGGCGAAACCACGACCCGGTTCGCGACCGTCATCCCGCGCAACTTCAACGGCGTGAACATCGGTGTCGGTCGGGTCCGGCGGCAGTCAATCCCCGTCTCCTCGAAATAGGTCTGGTACCACTCGTCTTCGAAGCGCGTCACGAACGAGGCATCGCGCATGAGCAGATTGTCCCACGTAATGCTCTTCGCGCGACACATCACGACCATTGCGAACTGCATCGGCTTCATGTCGCTCGAGCGCTCCATATGCTCGAACCACGCAAGGCTGACATCGGCATTGTGCTGCGTGATCTGAACCTCGGTCCGTCGCGAAGCATCATACGCGCGAAACGCGGCGTCGACTGACCGCGCACCGTGCGCGACCAACGCCTTCGAGAGCGCGATCGCGCATTCCATCGCAAGCTTCGTCCCCGACCCTATCGAGAAATGCGCGCTCGCCTTCGCATCGCCCAACAGCACGATGTTCTTGTGCCACCAGTTCTCGCAGAAGACGCGCGGGAAACTGCGCCACAGCGACCGGTTCGTGATCAGGGAATGCCCCTGCAACTCCTCCGCAAAAATCTCTTCAAGCTTGCGTGCGCTTTCCGTTTCGCCCAGCCGATCGAATCCAAACCCCACCCAAGCTTTGGGCGACATCTCCATCACCCACGTCGATTGCCCTGGCTCGTATTGATAGGTGTGCGCACAGATTAACCCGAACGGCGTCTCTTTGAAAAAATATGTGAAAGCGTCGAGCGGCCGCGTCGACCCCAGCCACGCGAACTTGTTGGCCTTGAGTTCCACCGACGGTTTGAAATGCTCCGCGTACTGCTCGCGAATGCGGCTGTTGATGCCATCCGCAGCTACGATCACATCGCAGTCGGCGAATCGGCTCAGATCGTCCACAGCCGATTGGTAGTGCAGGCAAACGCCCACGGCCTCGCATCGTTGCTGCAAGATCTTGAGCAGCGCGAGCCGCGAACACCCGGCAAAGCCATTTCCGGCGCAGCGAATCTCTTGGCCCTGGGTACGGATGATGATGTCGTCCCAATAGGCGAACGCACCCTTGATCGCCGCATATGACGGCGGATCATTGCTTAGAAATTCTTCCAAAGTTTCGTCGGAAAAGACGACGCCGAACCCGAACGTGTCGTCCACGCGGTTCTGCTCATAGATGTCGATCTGCCAGCCGGGCTGCGCCTTCTTCGTCAGAAGCGCGAAGTAGAGCCCGCCCGGTCCGCCGCCGACGACCGCGATCTTCATGCCCTGGGCACCACTGCAGTCGTTTCGATCTCGACCTTGGCTTCAGCTTCGACCAAACCGGACACGATGATGACCGCCATCGTCGGATAGTTTCGCCCCATCAATTCGCGCCATGCCGCGCCGATCTCCACCAACGAGGACGCGTACTCCTCGCGGCTGGTGACGAACCACGTCATGCGCACGACATGCTCCGGCCCTGCACCCGCCTCTTTCAGAACGGCCAACGTGTTCAACAACACCTGCCGGAACTGCCCGCCAAAGTCGCGTGCCTTGAACGCGCCGTTGTCCCACCCGATTTGACCCGCCACAAAGACCAGGCGTCCTTCCGCCTCGATCCCGTTCGAGTATCCCTTCGGACGTTCCCACCCCTGCGGCTGAAGAATGCGCATGGCTCGCCTTTCCTAATACCAATAATCGCGCACGCATCGCCCGTCGCGCGGCAAGTCATCGAACGTGTCGAGCCCATCGAAGCGATCGATCGGCAAATCGGCAACCGCCTCCGGTGGCGCAAGCCGGATATTCACGGCGATACGCCGCCGCCCGTCCGCCTCCAAACGCAAACCGCGCCAGCAGAGCACGCACCCACACGTCGGACAAAAATGAATCTCAAGCGCAGGATCGGCCTTGCCCACACGCGTATACGTTTTGCTCGGTCCGGAAATGCGGATGCGCTCGTTCTCATAGTCGTACGCCCAAAGCACGCCATAACGCCGGCAGAGCGTGCAGTTGCAGGCAGTCACGGAACCCGGATCGCCCTCAAGGGTCCAGCTGAGCGAACCGCAATGGCATCTGCCTTTGAGCATGTTGTGCGCCAAATTTCGGAATAGTGGCGGATGGGGTGAGATTCGAACTCACGGAGGGTTTCCCCTCGCCGGTTTTCAAGACCGGTGCCTTAAACCACTCGACCACCCATCCCGCTTTGCTGCGAGCGCGAGATGTAGCATTGGCCGAAGCGCCGGAAAAGACCGTTGCCGCCTTCGCTGTTGCGGCAAAACTGGGGCACGTTTTGCGCGATTGCTATCGAAACGATGCTGCACGTGCGCTTGTCACAGCTCTCGTTTCTTACGATCATTTGTGAACTCCACTGCAATCAATGTGGTGTAGATTAACGCTATATCAGTGCCGTGCTTCGACAGATTCGCGAGAGCAGATCCAAGGGGCAAAGCAGACCAGCAGATCTGCAGGCACGCATGGGAGATACCGATGCCCACGATTACCGCCTACAACACGCTTCAGCCCGCCATCGTGCGCACGATCCGCGAAGCTTTTGACGACGCGGTGAAAGAGATCGAAACACGCCGCGGCGCCTTGCCCGAATGCGAACGGATCAAGGTCGCCAAGCATGTGGTCGACATGGCCAAGCACGGCGAGTGCAGCTTCGAACGGCTGCGCGGCGCCGCGATGAGCGCGCTTCCGCTCTAAGGCCTGCGCCAAACTTAGCCGCTTGCCCGCCTGCACGACCGCGTGGAACACTTGGGTTTCCATGCGTATCCAAGTGCTCGCCACAGCGTTCTTGCTCGTCTGCCTCGCCGCCGCCGAAGCGGCGCCGCTTGATCGTATTGAACGCGCGCCGCCAGGTTGGAGCGGCGCTGTCTTCAAGCCGCGCTTCGACTTTCCGAAAACCGCACGCCGCGAGCCGCAACCGTGGAATGCGATCAGCTTCCGCAAGGAACCCGAACGCTATCTGCGTCTCTTGCTCGCCTACGCCCTCAAGGGTCAAGACCGCATCGATTGGCGGCTTGCCAAGAACAAAACCCGCCGCTGGTACCACGTCCCTTGGCTCGGCCCTGGCCCGGCAGGGCGCGAATACATCCATGGCCTGACCCGCGCGCGCAACTTCGCCCCTGGTGAACTCGGTCCTGCGCAAACCGCTTGCCGGCAGAATTGGGGCCTTGCCTTCTACAACGACCTCGGTGGCGTTGTTCTGGGCAAGATTTGGGGACAGGGCCGGCACGACCCGAACCTGGGCGCCTTGCCGTTCCCCGAGGGCACCGTCGCCGTCAAACTCGTCTTCACCGAAGCAACGCCCGCCGACGACCCAAAACTCACGGGCGCCCCCGAACTGCGCGCAAACATCCACACTGCCAACACTCCCGCGACCACCTGCGCACCGGCGGAGGACTCAACTGGAAACGCGGCACCGCGCGCACCGCAAACCTTGCGCCTGATCCAAGTCGATCTCGCCGTGCGCGAAAATCGCGCGAGCTACAAAACCGGTTGGGTCTACGGCAGCTTTCGCTATGACGGCACAATGCCGGGCAACGACCCGTGGGCGAAGTTGACGCCGCTAGGCCTCATGTGGGGCAACGACCCGCAGCTCAGCGATGCGGACGCGGCCGCAGGCGCCGCGCCACGTCAGAGCGTCGTCTTCGCGGCGGGCAAGGGCTTCGGCCGTGGCGGCCGCATGAACGGCATTGCCGACGAACGCACCTCCGCCTGCTCCTCCTGCCACATGGCCGCCCAATGGCCGACCGTTGCCCCGATGAACGCGCCCGCAAACTGGGCCGACGCCAAATGCTGGTTCCGCAACCTCGACGCCCGCTACACGTTCGGCTTTCCACCAGGAACCCAACGCGGCTGCGCCGATCCGTCGGCGCTAGAAAAGATCCGCCCGCTCGACTTCTCCCTCCAACTCACGATCGCACTCCGAAACTGGAGTGTTGAGCGCACGAAATCTAGGAAGCGCACCGCCAGCCGAATTGGAAAACTCGAGCGCACCGCCAACCAGCTAACGGTCGACGGCCTCGTCAGTGTCCCGCTGAAACGATAGCGCCTACTGCTTAATCGGCCGGTTTCGTCCTTCGCGTCGGCCATAGCGGATGTAGTGCTCATAGGCCGACCCTAAGCGGCCGTCCGAGATCGCGGTGGCGACGTCTGGGTTTTGCCGAAGATAGTAAGCCTCGTCGAAGTCCGGTGGCGTCAGCGTCGCCTCAAGCACCGTCGTGTCCCGCCCGAGCTGTTCTTTCAAGAACGCGGCAGCCGCGCGATCGAGGTCCGCTGGCCGCGCAAGGCCTTGTGCACCCGTGGCCATACCCACGCGAGCGAGCAGGCCGCCGGCGCTCCGCGCGCCAGAGCGAATCTTCTCCAACGCCGCCGTATCGTTTTCGACGACGCTTCTAATCAACTGTTGAAACGCAACCCAATAGTGGTCGGTCCAAGCGGACGACGACGTTGCCGCGGCGACGCGCTGCCCCAACTGCGTCATCCGGTTGTCCGCAGCACGCAGCGTGTTGCGTTGATCCTCGAAATAGAGGCCGACGCCGGCGAGCGTCGCGGCCGCCGCATTCCCGCGCTGCACCAGGCTACGAACCAAATTGTTGCGCACGATGGACGAAAATTCGAGATGTTTGGAGCGGCCGGCGATCACGGAATTGCCGAACGTCGTCGTGTCGCCCCGGTCGCGGTGGTGATAGTTCGCAAGCGCCTCCGGGATCAGCGCGATGTCGGCGTCGACCAAGAAGCGCAGATTGAAATCCCAGTCGCCGAGCACGGGGTATTGCTCGTTGAAACCGCCCAGCTTGTCGTAGACTTCGCGGCGGAACAAAAACGCGATCGGCGGATAGAAGTTCGCGATCGCCATTTCCATCAAATGCACGTTCTCGACCCACCCGTTATAGGGTGCGCGGTCGTGCACGACGATGCCGTTGGACGTCACTTCCTCCGACACGTAGGTCGACTTCGTGATGGCACCGCCATAGAGCTTGCCCTGCTTGCTCTCGAGAAAGCCGACGGTCCTTTTCAGGAACGCGGGCTCCCACGTGTCGTCGTCGTCGTGAATGACGATGTAGTCGCTGTCGGCGCTTGCGATCGCAAGGTTCGATGCTGCCTCCATGCCGCGGTTCTTCACGGCATCGACAAGGCGCACGCGCGCGTGATCGCAATTCGTCTTTTCGATCATCGCTTTCACGACGTCGTTGTCCCCGCCGTCGTTAACGACGACATGGATGTATTCTCGAAAGGTCTGTTTCGCGACGCTCATTAGCGCGCGCTCTAGGAACAACGGCCGGTCCATCGTTCGAGTGATGACCGCGACGGCGGGGCGCGCGCGCAGCTGCACGGGCGTGGCGGAACGAATTGCCGCCGCTTTCAGATCGCCCGCCATCCGCTTCTGGAGCGCGCGCGCTATGTCGGCCGGATACTCGACCGCGGCCTGCCCGCATGGCCACAGCGAGTCCTGAATACGCCGGTCCGGCGTGTCGTGTTCGAAGCGTGGTTCCGGTTTTGGCAGCAGCGACACGCGTGCATCGCGCCCAAAATCGGCAGAACGCGTCACCCCGGAAAAGATCGCGAGATCGTCCTGCGTCGGATGTACCAAGAGGCGCATGATGCGCTGCCACGCCGCGGCCTCGGCCGTGCGCAACTCGCCCAACGACACGCCCTCGGGCAACGCCGCCAAGTAGTCGAGCACGCCCACATACATCGGGTCGCTGTCACGCGTGGGCGCATCGGCCAGAACGCCCGGTGCGCCCGGCGCGATGATCTGCCCGCCGCGCTCTTCCTGCGCCAGCCACTGAATGCTCTCGCCCTTCGGCTCGAACAGATACTCGATCAAGTGGCGGTTCAGGTTGGCCGAGGTCTCCGGCCGCTTCGGATCGAACCCATCGGCTTCGAAGACGAGGCCAAAGGCGCGGTGCCACTCGCTGCGATCCGAACCTGGAAAGCCGGAGCGCCCGAAGTAAGCGCCCCACCACTCGTATTCCGGAAAAGCTTTCGCAAGCAGTGTCTGCGCCGTTGCCTGCCATCCCGTATCCACGAGCAGCGCCGCACCGGACGAACCCAGAAGCTGCTTGATGTATCCCTCGAACAACAGGCCCTGATGCCGGAACAGCGTCTGCACGACTTCAGCAATCTTGCTGCCGCTCGCGAGGAACCGGCCGAGATCGGCGCCGTTGCCGATCAACGACGGATCGACCGGATTGAGCCGTGCCCCGCTCGGCGCGAAACGGAACATGCCGCGCACGAACTCCGGCAGGTTGATGTGCCGGTATTCCTTCGACAGCACCTCGACGGCGGCTTCGGGCTTGCGGTTCCAAACGCCGCGCGCAACGACCAGGCGCGAGATCCAAAAGAACTCGCCGGTCGCTGGTGCGCGCACCTTCGTCGCGCGAATGAATGTGTCCAGCGCACGGCGAATGCGGATGCCGGCACGCGAGACGAACAGCGTGCGCGCGCCGTGCTCTTGTTCGAAGGCCAGGATGTGCGCATGCAGGCGCGAAAGGTAGCCCGCGATCGCAGGCCCCAAATCCTTGCGCCCAAATGTGTAGGCGATGTCGCGATCCGTGGCCATGTCAGAGCTTCGCCCACTGCGTCAGGTCATGCCCGCGCGATTTGAGGTCATCGATGAACACCCTCAGTGCGCGTTCGCGCTCTGCGATCTCACGTTCCGAGATCGGGAAGTGCAGTGCGCTCCAGCCGGCTTCTCTTGCGCGAACGACATCGCCCTCCCACGCATCGCCGATATGCAGGAACTCCTTTGCCGGAATTCCCAAATCCTTCTCAATCAACGGGAAAACTTTTCCAGAGCGCTTGGAAACGATGTGATCGGCACTGGAATAGATTTTGTCGTACCAACCGGTGACCCCGTTCGACAGGCGGGTCAGGATCGTATCGATTTCCTTCGCCCCCAGATACATGTCGCTGATCAGGATCACCTTGCCGCCGCGCGCACGAAACGCGGTAGCGATGGCGGCGAGAATGGGGTTCACGACCAAGTTCGCGGTTTCGTAATCGAGTTCCGCGATGAGGAATTCGTCCTCGGCGTCGCGCAGCAAGTTCAGGGCCGCGCGCGCGAAGCGTACCACCTGCTCGATATGCCCCTCCCGGCATCCGTCGACTGCTTTACGCGTACGGTAGCTGAAGGCCATGCCGTTCAGCCGGGCGAGTAATAGGTCGATGTCGCTAGGTCCCTTCGCGCTCGCGCCTGAAAGCCGGTCTCGCACGCGCATCGAAAGCTCATGATAGCGCAGCGTTTCCGGCTTGTTGTTTCGCAGCAAGAACGTGTCGAAGACGTCGAATGACAGCACCCGCGGCTTGAGCGCTTCGATTTCGCGTTCGATGTCTTTGCGGACGGCCGCACCCTTCGAGCCGTTCAAGAGCGTCTGGCGCGACCCGCACTCCAAGAGAGCGCGCGCGACAGGCGCAAAGTCGTAAACGACGGGCGGCGGCGGGGTCGCGTCTTCGGCGTCGTGCATCCAGAGGTCCGGGGGCGAGAAGAAGGGGGCTTAAGGGTCATACTATAACGACGGCCGATTGCGCCTGTCGACAGGCTCGCTTCGCAGTCGTCGCGTTTACCGAACCAGAGGCTACACGGTGAGGGGGATCGCGGCGGGCTCCGGCGGCCGGCCTGCGCGTACGTCGTCGCGCAGTGCCACGTAGATCGCGGGGATGACCAGCACTGTCAAAAGCGTCGAGGAGGCGAGCCCGAACAGGAGCGAGATCGCAAGGCCCTGGAAGATCGGGTCGGTCAGGATCACGGCCGCGCCGATCATCGCGGCGAGGGCCGTCAATAGGATCGGCTTGAACCGCACGGCGCCCGCCTCCAGCAGTACCTCGCGCAGGGGCCGGCCCGGCGTGCGGCCGTGGCGGATGAAGTCGACGAGCAAGATCGAATTGCGCACGATGATGCCAGCCAGCGCAATGAAGCCAATCATCGAGGTTGCGGTGAATGGCGCCCCGAATAGCGCATGTCCGAAGACAATGCCGATCAGCGTTAATGGAATAGGGGTGAGAATAACGAGCGGCAACTTGAAGCTCTTGAACTGCCCAACCACCAGTACATAAATGCCCAGCAACGCCACCATGAACGCCGCCCCCATGTCGCGGAACGTGACGTAGGTGATCTCCCATTCGCCGTCCCAAAGCAGCGCGGGCTTCGCGTCGCTTTCCGGCTGACCGTATAGGCGGATCTCAGGTTTGGGCAGCTTTCCCCAATCGTGCTTGTCGACGGCGCTCGCGACTTCGAGCATGCCGTAGATCGGCGCCTCGTATGCGCCCGCGAGTTCGGCCGTCACCATCTCGGCGAAATGTCCGTCGCGTCGGAACATCGGCAGCGAGCCCGGTTCGCGCGAGGACTCCATCACTTCGCCGAGTTCAATCGTCCTGGGGCCTTGCGCCGTCTGCGTGACCGCCACCGGCGTTGCCGTCAATCGCGCATTCCAGCTCATATCGCTCTTCGGCAGTCTGATCGCGATCTCAATGGGATTGCGGCCCTCGCCCCGATGCGAGTATCCGGCGACGGTTCCGTTCAAAAGCGCGCCCAGAGAGTCGGAAATGTCGCGTTCGCTCAGTCCAAAGAACTCGACCGCATCGCGTTTCACGTTGAGGCGCAGCCGCGGGCGCGCCACGCCATACGAATCGTCGACGTCGACGATGAAAGGAATGCTCTTGAACAGCTTCTTCGTTTCTTCCGCGACCGCGCGACGCGTCGCGGCATCGGGGCCGTAAATTTCGGCAAGCAAAGTGGCGATCACGGGGGGACCCGGCGGCACTTCGACGACTTTGATCGAGGACCCTTCAGGCAGGGTCAATCCCGAAAGCCGCTTGCGCAGGTCGAGGGCGATGTCGTGGCTCGCCCGGTCGCGCTCGTCCTTCGATTTCAAATTAACCTGCAGGTCGCCCAACTCCGGCCTTTGCCGCAGGAAGTAGTGGCGCACCAGTCCGTTGAAGTTGAACGGTGCCGCCGTTCCCGCGTAAGCCTGCACGGACGTCACCTCTGGTAGAGACTTGACGACCTCTGCCGCCTGCAGCAGTACACGCTCGGTCGCCTCCAAGCTCGCCCCTTCGGGCAAATCGGCCACCACCTGCAGCTCCGACTTGTTGTCGAATGGCAAGAGCTTCACGGTCACGGTCTTTGTGACGAACAACAGACATGCCATCAGCGTCGCGACGCCGACCGCGCCAAGGAAGAACCAGGCGCGCTTGCGTGTGCGGATCACAGGCTCCGCCACCCGCCGATAGAGCCGGCCTAAAACACCTTCGCCATGCGCGGATTCGTGTTCTGCCACCGACCCTGTTGCCTTGGATGCGATCTTGACCATCAGCCAAGGTGCCAGGACGACAGCGACGAAGAACGAAAACAGCATCGCGGCGGAAGCGTTCGCGGGGATCGGCGCCATATAGGGGCCCATCAGACCCGACACAAACATCATGGGCAGCAAAGCCGCCACGACGGTCAGCGTCGCGATGACCGTCGGATTGCCGACTTCGGCAACCGCTTCGATCGCAGCTTGGGCCCGCGAACGCCCGTCCTTCATCGCCCAGTGGCGAGCGATATTCTCGATCATGACGATCGCATCGTCGACCAAGATACCGATCGAGAAGATCAAAGCGAACAGGCTGACACGGTTGATCGTGTATCCCATCAAGTTCGCCGCAAAGAGCGTAAGCATGATCGTGGTCGGAATAACGACCGCCGTTACCAGGGCTTCACGCAGTCCAATCGCGATCGCGATCAGAATCACAATCGAGATCGTCGCTAGGCCAAGGTGGAACAAAAGCTCGTTCGCCTTGTCGTTCGCGGTTTCGCCATAGTTCCGCGTGATTGTGGCTTCCAGACTATTCGGGATCAGCGGTCCTTTCAGCGCCTCGATTCGTGCGACAATTCGTTCAGAGATCACGACCGCATTCGCGCCAGGGCGCTTGGCGACGGCGAGGCTGACGGCCGGCGTCGTTACCCATTTGCCGTCGCTTGCGCGCGTCAGCGACCACGCCCGGGCGTCGTCTGCGCGCGGCGCTTGCACGACGTTGGCTACGTCGCGCACATAAACCGTCCGGCCGTCGGCGGCCGGGACGCTCAGGAGGCCGATCTCTTCGGGCCCAGACAGCGTGCGCCCCGTGATGGCGGAAACACTGCTGTCGCGCTCACGCAGTGTTGCGAGCGGAAACGCGCGGTTCGCATCGCGTACCGCAGAGATCAGCGCGCCGAGCGGGACGCCATAGAGTGCAAGCCGGCCCGGGTCGGGCTCGACTCGGATTTCCTGCGGCCGTCCCCCCACGATGAACGAAAGGCCGACATCTTCGACCTTCGCAATTTCAGCGCGCAGCTCATCAGCCACGTCGTAGAGCGCTTCGTCGGTCCAGCGTTCTGCCGCCTCCGCCTTCGGCGCGAGCGTCACGACCACAATCGGCACATCGTTGATGCCGCGGGCAACGACGAGCGGGTCGGGAATCCCAGATGGGATCTTGTCGGCATTGGCGCGGATTTTTTCGTGCACGCGCACGATCGCGTCATCCGCGTCCGAGCCTACCTTGAAGCGGGCGGTAACGAGGACACGGTCGTCCTCGGTTTGACTATAGATATGCTCCACGCCGTCGATGCTCTTGATGATTGCCTCGAGCGGCTTGGTGATGAGTTCGATCGCATCGACCGCGCGGACGCCGTCGGCGCGCACCTGCACGTCGACGAGCGGAACGCTGATCTGCGGCTCTTCTTCGCGCGGGATCGTTATGACGGCAAGAAGCCCCAGGGCGAGCGCAGCCAATAGCAGTAGCGGCGTCAGCGGCGATCCGATCGTCGCTTGCGTCAGGCGTCCTGAGAGCCCAAGGCTCACAACCGCACCAAGCGCCGCTCGGGCTTCAGCAACACATCGCCGGCCTTCAACCCCGAGAGGATCTCAACGGCATCGGAAATACCATCCGCTTCGATCGGCTGTCCGCGCTGGACGGGAATGTCGAGCGCACCCGACTTCGCCACGAGACTCACATAGTCGACGCCGAACCGGGTCGTGATGTAGTCGCCAGGCACGACGATCGTGCGGCGTTCGCCGATCGCCACCAACACGCGCACGCGTTCACCCACGAACGCACTGTCGAGCCCCTTTGCTTCCAAGTCGATCATCGCGCGCCCGTTGCGGACTTCAGGATAGATTTCTCGAACAACCGTAGATGCGAGCCGTTCACGGCCGACGCCGGCGCTCACGGTCAGCCGGATTGCATCGCCCCTCTTCAAGCCGCGCGCCTCGCGTTCCGGCACTTCGACGCGCACGACGGCGTCGTTCGAGGCGACGACCACGACGACATCGCCGGCCATCACCACTGAACCTGCAGGCACCGACGCCCGCACCACCCGGCCGCCGGCGGGCGCTAGCACCGTGCCTTGGCCAGCCTGCTCGGTGACCACGGCCTGTGCGGCGACGGCGGCCTTCCAGGCGGACTCGGCCACCTTTGCGGCCGCGACTGCCTGATCAAGCCTTGCTTTCGAATAGAACCCCTTGTCGTACACGGCGCGCACGCGGCCGAGGTCCGCAACCGTACGCTGGTGTTCCGCTTTCAGCGCGGCCGCCTGCGCGCCGCGCGACTGTGCCTCCAACGCGAGTTTCTGGTCGGCGATGAGCGCCAGCGTTTGACCTTTCGCGACGACGTCGCCTTCGCGAACGCGCAACGCGGTCAGCGTGCCGCCGATCCGGGCGCGCGCTTCACCCATGTCGCGGGTGGTGAACGTGGCGGCGACCGCCTTGTAGTCAGGTACTGTCCGTTCGCTTACGACAAAGCGCTCCGCGGCTTGCGCCGGCAAAACAGTCAGCAGAATCGCGAGGCCCAGCGCCGATAAGGAATTTCGTTTCATCTTTGAATTTTTCGCCAGTTTACCCATCGCCCCCTTGACCTCCGTCAACGTTTGCGCGCCGGCGGCGTGCAAAATGTGCCATAGAGAATTTCGACGATCGCGCGCGCTGCCGGATTTGCGAGCGCGTAGAAAATCGTTTGCCCGTCGCGGCGCGTCCCGACGACGCCGTCCTTGCGCAGCAGCGCGAGGTGCTGCGACACGGTCGAATCGCGCAGCTTCAGCGCGTCGGCAAGCTCGCCGACCGCGCGTTCGCCGTCGATCAGCTGGCACACGATCATCAGGCGGTGCCGATTGGCGAGCGCTTTCAAGAGCCCGCTTGCCCCGTCCGCTGCTGTTTCCATCTGCTTGATGTTCATATTCATACTTGCGTATATACGCAGTAATGCATATATTGTCAAGCGCAGGCGAAAAACTGCGGCACATCAAGGCGCAGGCGGTCCTTAAGGGCTGCAATCGCGTGGGCTGAGAAGGCAAGGAGACTGAAATGGCCGATATCGTCGTGTTGGGTGCAGGTCTCGGCGGCACACTGATGGCCTATGAAATGAAGGATAAGCTGCGCGAGGGCGACCGCCTTACCGTCGTCGGTCAAGGGCGGACGTACCATTTCGTGCCATCCAATCCTTGGGTCGCCATCAACTGGCGCAAGCGTAACGAGATCGAAGTCGATCTGGCTCCTGTGTTCGCGCGCAAGGGGATCGAGTTCGTGACGGCTGGCGCAAAACGCGTGCACCCGAAGGAAAACCGTATCGAACTCGAAGACGGTAGGTTGTTGTCCTACGACTATCTCGTGATCGCGACCGGGCCCGACCTCGCATTCGACGAGATCGAAGGTCTGGGCCCAAATGGGCACACACAATCGATCTGCCACGTCGATCACGCCGAGAAGGCGCAGGCCGCATTCGAAGCGTTCGCAAAGAACCCCGGACCGATCGTCGTTGGCGCCGCGCAAGGCGCGTCGTGTTTCGGTCCGGCCTATGAGT
>CXWL01006250.1_pt1 | contig 40845 bp, 42 predicted proteins | sample 590931 | NCBI WGS metagenome assembly CXWL01 (sample SAMEA3498368, study PRJEB10139) | groundwater metagenome | biome: water well; material: biofilm material | place: Germany | collected 2015-04-27 | reverse complement strand
ACATCAGGTCGTAGACCGCGCGCTCGAGCGGCGTCCGCGCCGCCTCCACGTACGTCTCAATAGCCCGCCGACGCTCGTCACTCTCGATGAGGGCGAGTGGCTGCTTCAGGGCGTCGAAGACGGGTTCGGTGCGGAGTTCGGTAGTCATGGAATGCCTCTGGAAGTCGGCGATGGCCTAATACCAGCTAATAGCCTGTTCTCTGCTGGCATTATGATGGCATTGAACGAGGAAGTCAATAGGTAAGTAGCAATTTCCCTGAGAAATCTTCTAGGGAGGCCATCGCTTGGCCGTGCCGGTGGGAGTCCCTGCGCCCTGCAACCACCGTGGAGTGCGCTTGATGATTCTTGATATGTTCGCTATCAAGAGAGCTGACGAGCATTTGGAATTTCCTGGCGGAATGGCTAGACTATCCGCATGGCTACAGATTTCTACAAGACCCTGGGCGTGGCCAACACGGCTTCCGGCAAGGAGATTCGGTCGGCGTACCGCAAGCTCGCCCGCAAGAGTCACCCGGACGTCAATCCCGGAGACAAGGCAGCGGAGGCCAAGTTCAAGGACATCACCAGCGCCTACGAGGTGCTCTCGGACGCGGAGAAGCGGAAAAAGTACGACAAGTACGGTGATCGCTGGGAGTACGCGGACCAGCTCGAGGAGGCGCAGCGCCAACGCGGCACGCGCTTCTCGGGCGGAAACGGCGGCTTTCGACAGGGGTCTCAACAGTTCGAGGTGGATGACCTGGGCAGCGTCTTCGGTTCGTTCTTCGGACGTGGTGGTAGCAGCATGGGCGCTCGCACCATGACGCGGCGCGGCGGTGACCTGCAGCAGCCGGTCGACGTGACGCTGGAAGAGGCCTACCACGGGACCACCCGCACGCTCGAACTACTCTCGCAAGAACCCTGCGCGACCTGTGGCGGCACCGGCCAGGTCGCGGGAGCCACCTGCCACGTGTGCGGGGGCTACGGCGAGATCCAGCGGCCGCGGCGGCTGGAGGTGAAGATCCCGGCCGGCGTCGGTACCGGCGCAAAGGTGAAAATCGCCGGTGAGGGCCAGCCAGGAGCGCATGGCGGCAAGAAGGGCGATCTCCTGCTCGTCGTCAACGTGCGCCCGCACCCGCGATTCGAGCGCAAAGCGGACGACCTCTACACCGACATCGATGTACCTGTGACGACAGCGGTGCTTGGCGGGGAGATCGAAGTCCCGACGGTGACGGCCAAAGTGATGCTGAAGATCCCGGCGCTGACGCAAAATGGCAAGAGCTTCAAGCTCAGTGGGCTGGGCATGCCCCGCATGAAGAGCGCCGGGAAGGGCGATCTGTATGCCCGTATCCGCGCGCGCCTGCCGGAACAACTCGATGAGAAGCAGCAGCGCCTGTTCGAAGAACTGAGCGCGACGGGCGTGTAAGAGGATCGATCCTCGAGAGGCAGCAGCGCGGACCATGGGACAATGGTGAATAGCGATCCAACGATGGATGCCGACGAACCCGTGTACGTGATCTCGATCGCGGCCCGCATCGTCGGCGTGCATCAACAAACGCTGCGGATGTACGAGCGGCAGGGACTCGTGCAGCCGCGGCGGACGGCCAACCGCCGCCTGTACTCGCGCCGGGACATTGAGCGCGTACAGCAGATCCAGCGGCTCGTCGCCGATCTCGGAGTAAATCTCGCCGGGGCGGAGGTCATCCTCCGCATGAGCGAGAAGCTCCAACAGATGGAACGGGAGAATGACGTGCTGCGGGAGCAGTTGCGCCAGCGTGATCGCCGGTTGCCCGCGCCGAAGGAATAGGTGGATCACTGGTTACCGAAACAGAACTCAAGTCGGCACCAGAACGCATCGGCCAGCTCGAGCTGCAACGTACGTGACGTTCTCAGAGGAAGCGAGCGAAGAAAGCGGAGCGATCCTGCATAGATAGGGACGGAACATCATGATGAGACAAGACAGATTCACCCAGCAGGCACAGGAAGTGCTCGCAGCGTCACAGGAGATGGTGCGCACGCAGCGTCACTCGCAGTGGGACGTCGAGCATGTGCTACTCGCCCTGCTGCAGCACAAGGATGGCCTGGCCGGCCGCATCCTCGACAACATGAAGGTGGGCGTGAGCGCCCTCACGGCCCGCGTGGCTGACACGCTCGCCCGGTCGCCGAAGCTCGCCTATGACGTGGTGCAGGTGTACACCACGCCGCGGATCGTCAAGATGCTGGAGACCGCAAACGCCGAGTCCGAGCGGCTCAAGGACGAGTACGTCGGCGTCGAACACGTCCTCATCGCCATCGCCGACGAGCGCGACGGCCAGTCAGCCCAGATCCTGCGGGAGTTCAACATCGACAAGGAACGCATCTATCGCGCCCTGCAAGAGGTGCGTGGCAGCGCCCGCGTCGACTCGCCCACGGCGGAGAACCGTTACGGCGCGCTGGAGAAGTACAGCGTTGACCTGACGGAAGCAGCGCGCGCCGGCAAGCTCGACCCGGTGATCGGTCGCGATGTCGAGATCAAACGGGTGATGCAGATCCTCAACCGCCGGACGAAGAACAACCCGGTGATCATCGGCGAGGCCGGCGTCGGCAAGACGGCGGTGGTCGAAGGGCTGGCGCAAAAAATCGTCGCCGACGACGTGCCCGAGAACGTGCAGGGCAAGCGCCTGCTCGCGCTCGACATCGGCGCGATGGTCGCCGGGTCGAAGTTCCGCGGTGAGTTCGAGGAGCGGCTGAAGTCCGTCATGGACGAGATCCGCCGCGCCGAAGGCGAGGTGATCATCTTCATCGACGAACTGCACCAGGTGATGGGGGCCGGCGCCGCTGAGGGTGCCATCGACGCCAGCACCATGATGAAGCCGGCCCTGGCCCGCGGTGAACTGCGCGTCATCGGGGCAACGACGCTGGACGAATACCGCAAGCACATCGAGAAGGATCCAGCCCTTGAGAGGCGGTTCTCGCCGGTGTTCCTCGACGAGCCCTCGATCGAAGAAACCATCGAGATTCTGAAGGGGCTCCGGCCGAAGTACGAGGCCCACCACAAGGTGCAGATCACCGATGAGGCGCTGGAAGCAGCGGCACGGTTGAGCGACCGCTATATGACCGAGCGCTTCCTGCCCGACAAGGCGATCGACCTGATCGACGAAGCGGCGAGCAAGCACGTCATCGAGCAGCAGTCGCTATCACCGGAGCTACGGGAGCTGCTTAAGCGGCTGGAGGAACTGCAGCTGGAAACCGAGGCAGCGGCCACGCGCGAGGACTTCGAGGCGACGGCGCAGATTAAGCAGGAAGTGCTGCAGCTTCAGACCGAATACGACGCCGCCAAAGCCGAATGGGAGCGGACCCACACCGCCGACATGACGGTGACCGAGCAGGACATCGCCGAACTGATCGGTTCGATCACGGGCATCCCCGTGAGCAAGATGCTGGAAGGCGAGGCGGAGAAGCTGCTACATATCGAGGAAGCCCTACACGGCCGCGTGGTCGGCCAGGATCAGGCCGTCGAGGCGGTCGCCGAGGCGCTGCGGCGGGCCCGGGCCGGGCTGAAGGATCCGAAGCGCCCCATCGGCAGCTTCATCTTCCTTGGACCGACCGGCGTGGGAAAGACGGAGCTGGCACGGGCGCTCGCGGAGTATCTCTTCGATGACGAAGAGGCGATCATCCGCCTCGACATGTCAGAGTACCAGGAGCGCCACACGGTCTCGCGCATCGTCGGGGCACCACCCGGGTACATCGGCTACGACGAGGGCGGGGCGCTGACCGAAGCCGTACGGCGGCGACCCTACCGGGTGATCCTGTTCGACGAGATCGAAAAGGCGCACCCCGACCTGTTCAACCTGCTGCTCCAGATCCTGGACGACGGCCGGCTGACCGACGGCCAGGGGCGCACCGTCGACTTCCGTAACACCATCATCATCATGACCTCCAACCTAGGGACGAGCTCGGAAACGAAGGGCCGCTTCGGCTTCGTGACAAGCCGGGCGCAGGACGACAATCAGCGCGAAGTCCGGCAGGAGCAGGTCGAGAAGGCGCTGCGCGAGGCGTTCCGGCCCGAGTTTCTGAACCGGATCGACGAGATCATCGTCTTCGAGCCACTGACCGAAAAGGAGTTGGGCGTCATTGTGAACCTGATGCTGAACGAGGTGCTGGGCCGCCTTTCGGACCGCAAGGTGACCTTCGAGGTCACCGAGGCGGCAAAGGCCGAGCTCGTGAAGGAGGGCTATGACCGCGTGTACGGAGCGCGGCCTTTGAAGCGGACGATCCAGCGGCGCATCGAGAACCCGCTCGCGAAGCACATTCTCTCCGGCGCCTTTACCGACGGCGACACGATCATCATCGACTACGACGGGCAGGAGTTCCGTTTCGAAAAGCAGCCCGGCCCTGAAGTGGTGACCGAAGCAGCGCGGGAGCCGGTACCGGTGTAGCAGATGGCGACGCGAACGATGGTGAACAGGAGGACGAGCCCCTTGATGTTCGTCCTCCTTATCTTGTCCATGATTCCCGTCAAGTCTTACAGAATGATCCGAAAGGTCCCAAAGCCGAAAAAACCACTCGCGAATACGAATCCAGGCAGCTCTCTTTGACGTAGTGCCAAAATAGCAACCCTTTGTCGTGGTCGTGGGCTTTACAGCGCCGCTCATCCGGATAGGATGAACGCCCACCCCGCGTAGCCTCGGAGGTCACGTCATGAACGAAACAGCAAAGGCCGGCTCTAGGCGACCACGAACGAGCCCCTGGCGGCTTCTCGTGGGCATCGCCGCCGTCGCGGTGTTCGCCACGCTTGCAAGCGATCGCGCGCCGAAGGCGGAAGCAGCCTTCCACTTCGCCGTCATCGACGAAGCGATGTTCGGATACGCCGCCGACCCGAGCGTGCAATACGTCGAGATTCGTGCCACCTTCGCTGGTCAGATCTTCACAGCACATGCCATCCTCGGCTACTTCAACGCCGATGGCTCCTACGGCGGCGATATCCTTGAGGTTCCGACCAACCTAACCACGCTACCGTCCGGCGGCCGCTACATCCTCGGGAGCACCGGGTTTGCTGCGGCCGCTGGAATCACGCCCGAGTTCACCTTCGCGCCCGTCACGCTCCCGGCCACGGGCATGATCTGCTACGGCGGGGGCGGTCTCGTCCCCCTGAATCCTCCGACGTGGTCGCGAACGGACATGTTGAACTGGATCGACTGCGTCCCCTACGGCGGCTATGTGGCGACACCCAACAAGTACGGCAGCTGCCCCACAGCGCCAACCTGCTCGACGCCGTTCGGCCTGGGCGATGGCACGCAGAGCCTCACCCGCCTCTCCATCACAAACAACCCGCCGGTCGATTGGGGGCTCGCCTGTCCGGCGCCAGAGGTGGTCACCAAAGCCATCGGCTTCAACCACGACAACCACATCAACCTGCCTCCCACCAAAGCGTTCGATGATCTCACCTGGCCGAACTCCGATCTCGTCGGCGACGGGTGTGGCGACGCCGACGATGACAACGACAACATGTCAGACGTCAATGAGCTGGCGCTGCCGGGGCCGTCGTGCCCCGCGGCAACCGCACCGACAAACCCGCTCGCAGGCGACTCGGACGGCGATCGCGTGCTGGACAGCGCCGAGTGCGCCCTGGGTACCGACCCGGCGAATGGCGCCATCAAGCCGAGCCCCGCCGCGTGTGGCGCTACCACGGACAGCGATAGTGACCGCCTCTCCGATCGGGCCGAGTTCTGCGGCTACAACACGAACCCAGGCAGCGTCGACACCGACGGAGACATGGCCGCGGCGGGCGCCCGTGACGGCTGCGAGGCAGCCTCGCTGAACAACGATCGGGTGGTGAACTCAGGCGACCAACTGATCCTCGTGCAGGAGATCATTGGCCAGCCAACCCCTGCCCTCCGCCTCATCGCCTTCGACATCAACAAAGACGGCGCCGTAAACGTGGGCGACCAGCTGCTGGTAGCACAGTTCATCTCGCCCAGTGGACAGTGCCCATAGTTGCGTCAAGCAGGATTCGATCCGTAGGGTACGGCGGGTTCAAACCCGCCCNNCCGCCGTACCCTTTTCTTGCGGTCGTGCCCCAGCCCGGGAAACCTGCTTCAATGACCCATTCTCCAGCGAAGCACGCTGGACGGCAGCGCGCATGCTTACGCACGCCCGCCCGCTGCAACGCGGCGATCACGTCATCAACGGAGGCACTCTGTGGCATTGGGACTCAAGCGCATCGACCACGTCAGCATGGCGGTGTGGAAGCTGGACGAGCAGATCGAGTTTTTCACCAAGGTCTTTGGCTGGAAAGAAGCCGGTCGCTTTCGTAACGAGCAGGCGGGCTTCGCCGGAGCCGTGCTGGACGTGCCGGGCGCCGATGGCCAGCGGCAAATGCAGTGGGAGATCCTGGAGCCCATCGGCGAAGACAGCTTCGTAGCGAAGTTCCTCCGCGAGCGCGGACCCGGACTGCATCATGTCACGATCGAGGTGGCGAACGCGGACAAGGCGGCCACCGGCCTGCGAGAGTGCGGTATCGAGCCGTTCGGAGGGCCGCGCGTCTCCTACGACTGGAAGGAGATGTTCATTCACCCGAAGGCATCCGGCGGGGTGCTCTTCCAGCTGTTCGAGCAACTCGACGAGCCCGGGTTTCTCGGCGGGCCGCCGCCGAAGGTGTAGGCCTGCCTGTAGTCCACCTCCGGCGAGCGGTACCCTACTCTTCATGCCGGAGATTCCCGACCTCGAGGCGATCCGCGCCTTCTTCAACGACCGCATCGTCGGCGTGGAGATCGCCGAGGCGAAGGTGCTGATCCCGCATGTGATGCGTACCGGCGGCGCCGACTTTGAGGCAACGCTCACCGGCAATCGGTTCGGGCCGACGCTCCGCCAGGGGAAGTTCCTGCTGATGCCGCTGGCCGACGAACGCGTGGTCGTCATCAACGCCATGCTCACCGGCCGCTTTCAATACGGCGGCGACCTACCGAAGAAGCTCCGCGCCCGCACCTGCTTCACTATCTCCTTCGCAGACGGGAATCAGCTCCGCTACAGCGATCAACTGCTGATGGGAAAGGTCTACGTCGTGGCGGCGGACAACCTGTTGTCCGTACCTATGTTCGCCGACATGGGGCCCGATGCGTTGTCCGCGAGCGAGGACGACTTCCGTGCTCGCATTCGCAAGCATCCGGGCCAGATCAAGAACATCCTCACGAACCACAAATTCATCGCCGGCATCGGCAACGCCTACTCGGACGAGATCCTGTTCGAAGCGCGGCTGGATCCGTTTCGCAAGCGGTCCACCATGTCGGACGAGGATATCGGGCGACTCTATAGCGCCATCCACAAGGTGTTCGACCGCAGCATCCCCATCTTGCGCGAGCACTTTCGCGACGAGTTGGACTACAAGGAGTGGCGCGAACACCTGAAGGTCCATCGCAAGGGTGCGGAGCAGGGCGCCGACCGCGTCGAGGGGCGATGTCCCCGCTGCGGGCTGCACATCAGCGAGATCTCCCCCAACCAACGCATCACCAGTTGGTGCAGGAACTGCCAGAAATAGGCGGAGGCCACTCCGGAGTACCCCATGCACCGAACAGCGATTCTCAATGCACGCCTCATCCTGGCCGGGGCAGTCCGCGAAGGCGGCCTGCTGATCGAGGGCAGCCGCATCGAAGCCGTGTTGCCTGCCGGGCAAACAGCGCCTCCGGACGCCGTGCAGATCGACGCACGCGGTCAGTTCGTTGGGCCTGGCCTTATCGACGCGCACGTGCATGGCGGCGGCGGCTTCAACCTCATGTCCGACGACCCGGAACAGATCCTCGCCTATGCCCGCTGGGTCGCGGGCCGAGGCGTGACCGGGTTCCTCATCAGCACGTGCGGCGCCGACCATGCGGATATCGTCCGTCGCCTGCGCGCCCTCGCATCGGTCGTCGGCCCCGTCCCCGGCGGCGCCCGCGTTCTCGGCTTCCATCTCGAAGGTCCCTACATCAATCCCGTCCGCAAGGGTGCCTTCCCCCCGCGCTGGCTCCGCGCCCCCAGCGTTGCTGAGTACCACGAGCTGCTTGAAGCGTCCGGCGGGCACATCGTCCAGATGACGCTCGCCCCTGAACTCCCCGGCGCGCTCGAGCTGATCGACGCCGTCGTCGCATCCGGCGCCGTCGCCGCCATCGGCCACACCGACGCAACCTACGAAGAGGCAATGGCGGCGATTGAACGCGGCGCCAGTCACGCTACGCACTGCTTCAACGCCATGCGCCCGTTCGGCCACCGCGATCCGGGGGTACTCGGCGCGGTGATGACCTCGGACGCCGTGACGGCAGAGCTGATCGGGGATGGGGCGCACGTGGAGTATCCGGCGGCCGAGGTGCTCGTGCGGTCGAAGGGCCCGCAGCATATCGTCTTAATCACGGACGCCATGCCGATGGCCGGGACGCCCGACGGCGATGGCGACTGGGAGGGGCAGCTGATTCGCGTCGATGGCGGCAAGGCCGTGCGCGTCGCCGACGGCACGATCATCGGGGGTGTCATCACGCTCGATCAGACAGTCCGAAACGCTGTGCAGCACCTCGGCGTATCCGTGGCCGAAGCATGGGCAATGGCATCGACCAATCCCGCGAGGGCGATGAAGTGCAACGACCGTGTTGGTGCGCTGGCGCCCGGCCTGGCCGCCGACTTCACCCTGCTGGACGACGAGCTACGCGTGGCCGAGACATGGATCAATGGCGAGCGCGGGGACGCGAGCATCGCGTCCTAGCCCCAGAATCAGAGTGACGATAGGATCACGCCGTCGAGACGCTGGTATGGAAGCGTTCCGCCGGGTGCAGGCGGCAGGGATGCCGCGTGCGCACTCATCCGTCTCTGACAGGCAGATCAACACCCGAGGCTCCATCCATGAACCTGGTCGTCCAAAAGTACGGCGGCAGCTCCGTCGCCAGCGCCGAGAAGATCAAGGTCGTCGCCGGCCGCGTCCAGCGCGCTGCTGACAATGGCGCCCAGGTCGTCGTGGTCGTGTCCGCCATGGGTGACACCACCGACGAACTGATCGAACTCGCGCACCAGCTGAATGAACATCCGAGCGCGAGAGAGATGGACGTGCTGCTCGCCACCGGCGAGACGCAATCGAGCGCACTGCTCGTAATGGCCCTGCACGCGCTGGGCGCGGACGCCGTCAGCCTTTCCGGCGGACAGGCGGGCATGCGCACGGATTCCGTCCACCGGGGTGCCCGCATCCTCGCGATCGACCCCAAGCGCCTGCGCGAGGAACTCGACCGCGGGCGCATCGTCGTTGTCGCCGGATTCCAGGGGTTGACCGAAGAAGCGGGCGATGTGGCGACCATCGGACGCGGCGGATCGGACACGACAGCCGTCGCCTTCGCGGCAGCGCTGGGCGCGCGCTGCGAGATCTACACCGACGTCGAGGGCGTCTACACGGCCGACCCACGCATCGTGCCGGACGCCCGGAAGCTGAAGGACATCTCGTACGAAGAGATGCTCGAGCTGGCGAGCAAGGGCGCGAAAGTAATGGCTCCTCGGGCTGTGGAACTGGGTTCGGTGTACGGCATCTCGATCCTGGTGGCGCACAGCGCAAAGGATGCGCCTGGCACACTGATTCATGGAGGGGCGGACATGGAAGGCTTTAACAGAGTGCGCGGCATCGCCCACGATCTGGATGTGGCGAAGGTGACCCTACGGCATGTGCCCGACCGGCCAGGCATCGCGGCGGAAATCTTCGAGCCGCTCGCCGATGCCCACATCTCCGTCGACACGATCGTGCAGAACGTCAGCGAGAACAACACCACCGACCTCACATTCACCCTCGCAAAGAACGACCTCGCGCGCGCCCGGCCCTACGTGGAAGACATCCGCAAGAAGATCGGCGCCAAGGAAGTGATCACCGACGAGAAGATGGGCAAGGTAAGCATCGTCGGCACCGGCATACAAAGCGCGCCCGGCTACGCCGCGCGCATGTTCCGCACCCTCTCCGAGGCGGGCATCAACATCGAGCTCATCTCCACCAGCGAGATCCGCATCACCTGCATCGTGCCGGAAGACAGCGTCGCCAACGCCGTCATCGCCCTCCACAAAGCCTTCGAGCTGGAGAAGCCGGAAGCCCTGTAGTCGGCGGTCGTCTGTGGTCGGTCGTCGGTAGGCTGTCGGAGGCCGGATGCCGGAGGCGTAGCCGAAGTCTCGGAGGCACAGCCGGAGATCTCGCAGCGAGACCTGCTCGCCAGCGGGATAATCTGTTGTCTGTTGTCTGTTGTCTGTTGTCGGCAACCGACGACCGACGACCGCCGACCGCCGACCGACCACTGACGACCGCCGACTACGTATAGCTGCGCGTAATCTCCGCACACAGCGCCTCAACGCTGCGCCGGCCCACCGTGATCAGCCGCAGGTGCGGCGGCGGCTCCTTCGTGTACAGCGCCGACACCGCGTGACGCAGTTCCGTCGAGCCCCAGATGATCACTAGTTGAGCCCACTGCTCATGCGCAATCGCCTCCTTCGCCGTCAGTGACTTCGATGTACCGTCGATGAGCTTCATCTCCACCTCCGCACCCTCGAACACGCGGTTCAGTTGCTCCCGCGTGCCGGGCGACCCTCCCACGACCACGATGCGGCGGATGCCCTTCCGGGCCAGGGCGCGCCTCGCCTCGATCGCCGCGCGGCGGTTGTTCGACCCGCCGCAGACCTCGCATGATGGCTGCGTGACAACGACCGGCTCCCGAGCCGAGGACGGGCCCGAGCGGTCGACCGCCAGGCACGCCTCGCCGCAGACTCTGATCAGGGTAACGGCGAGCGCGGAGCGGGCCGATTCCAGCTTGGTCTCCACGAACGCGTGTTTGCCAGGACGGGTCACCGCGCTCTGTTCGAGCACACGCCGGGCACGGCCAGCAGCGACGGGGGTGTCGAAACCCTCGTCCCGCAGAAACTCACCGATGACCACTTCGCCGACTGGCATCGCTCTTCGCCTCGATCGGCTTCGGTCCCGCCGATGATCTGTTCCGGCGAGCTGCACGTACCCCGCCATTGTTGCACCTCACAGGAGTTCGAGGTTTTCGGCGGGCGCGTTTGTAACTGCGAGGCCGACGATAGCTGGCAGCCACGCCACTGGAGTATGCGGAGCGGAGCGACAGCCATTGTCGCGATGCCACGTCATCTTGTGAGCGACGGCGAGGCCAGGGCGCCGGCCACTGGACCGCGCACTAAACATCCCGTCTGCTGTATCGAAATGTCTGATATCGCCTTGTCAATTCCAGCTTGGCACTTACCATAGGCGCACAAAATGGTCGAGTACGGGCTTCCCCGCCCGACGTTGGATCGTGTAGCCTCGAACCAGGTCGGAAGTCCTGGGCCGGCCGCCTCTAGACGCGAAAAAACGACACGTCGGCTTGACTGCCGCGGGCCCCGCAAGCAGCGGAACCTGCGGGCACCGCCTTTCGCACTTGGGCGGGGCTCCCGCTCGATCGTGGGAAATGCATGCGTGCTATGAGCGCGCCGTAAGCAAGGATTGGCTGATTGCGCGATTCAAGGGCCACGACTTTTGACATTTCCTTACGTGTTCTTAGGGGAACGCATACAGAAAACCCCTATCGTGCCGACCCTTCCTTCAGGAGAGGAGCCGGTATGTTAGGTTCGCGACTGCGCTCGCGGCGCCCGTTGTTCATCATCCTGGCCGTCTTCGGCCTGGGGTCGCTGGCCTTCCTCACGGGTTGCGGCCCGGAGGTACAGGCCGAGATGGACACGTATCCGGGGATCAACGCCATCCGCACAGCCCGCGGCCTGCCACCCCTGACGCCCGATCGGGAACTTGTCGAAGTGGCACGGACCCGCAGCAAGGACATGGCCGCCAAGAACTACTTCAGCCACAGTCCGCCGGACGGCTGCAACTTCGTCTGCCTCATGGACGCGCGACGGGCGGGCCACGCCTGGGCGGGCGAGAACATCGCCTGGAACAATTGGGAATGGTCCGAAACCGCGGAACATGCGGTTTCGTCCTGGGAAAACAGTCCCCCACACCTCGAGAACATCCTGAACTGCCATTTCACCCGCTTCGGCACCGGCGTCGCCAAGTCGCCCGACGGCAAGATTTACTACACCATGATCTTCGAAGGCAACGCCACCTGCTAACCCCCGCCCGAGGATCACACGTAGAGTTGCAACGTGCCAGGAGCGCGGCCGACGAAGTCCTGACAGCCGTCACGGCCCCCGCCCGCCGTCAAACGCCATTTACGAACAGTCATGCGACAACGCCTCAATATTCTCACTACGCCCCCTCGATCCTCTGTGTCGAAGACCTGACGACCGTCACGGCCTCTGTGTCTCTGCGTTTCACTGGAAATCTGGAGGTTGACGGCCAGCTATCGCAGCCGGATGCCTTCGCGCTAGACTGCATATACCGCTGCACAACCAGAGATCGAGGGGACAACTTGGACGGGAATACGTTTCAGCGCTCGACGCTGGACAATGGACTGCGGGTCGTGACCGGCCCAATGCCGGGCACACGGTCCGTCGCCGTGAGCATCTACGTCGGCGCCGGCAACCGATACGAGACGCCTGATGAAGCCGGCATTTCGCACCTGCTGGAGCACCTGCTCTTTAAGGGCACCGAGAAGCGGCCCACCGCCCCCGAGATCTCCGAGATGGTGGAATCCGTCGGTGGGGTCCTGAACGCCGCCACCGACCGCGAACTCACCGTGTACTACGCCAAGGTCGCCCGCCCACACTTTGACCGCGCGGCCGATGTGCTGCTGGACATGGCCCGCTTCCCACTCATCGCCGCCGAGGAGATGGAGAAGGAGCGCAAGGTCGTCATCGAGGAGCTGGCTTCAGCCGAGGACTCCCCGGCCCAACTCGTGGACCTGCTGCTGGACGCAACCATGTGGCCGGATCAGCCGCTGGGCCGGGATGTCGGCGGCAGCGAGGCATCCGTCACCGCCCTCACCCGCGAGGCGACGGTCGACTACCTGCGCCGCCAGTACGTGCCCAACAACCTCGTCGTCTCCGTCGCTGGCGCCATCGAGCACGAGGAAGTCGTCGCCTTCTGCGACAACGTGCTCGGCTCCTGGGCGAGCGGCGCCCCCTCGGTCTGGATTCCGGCGGTGGATGGCCAGAAGTCCCCGCGCGTGGCGGTGCAGTACAAGCAGAGCGAGCAGGCGCACATCGAGATCGCCGTCCACGGATGCTCCAGCCAGCACCCGGATCGCTTCGCGCTGGACTTGATCAGCGTGATCCTGGGCGAGGGCATGAGCAGCCGCCTGTTCGTCGAGCTGCGCGAGAAGCGCGCCCTCTGCTACGACGTGCACAGCTACGCCAGCCACTACCTCGACGCCGGTTCGTTCTCGGTATACGCCGGAGTGGACCCGAAGAAGGCCGTAGAGGCCACCCAGGCCCTCATCGCCGAACTTGCGCGCCTTCGGGACGACGGAGTCACCGAAGACGAACTCTACAAGGCAAAGGAGCTCTCCAAGGGCCGGCTCTTGCTCCGTATGGAGGACACCCGCGCCGTCTCTGGCTGGCTGGGTGGTCAGGAAATCCTCAACCGATCGATCAAGACCCCCGACGAAGTCGTCGCCCTCGTCGATGCCGTGACGATGGACGACATGGACCGCGTTGCTCGCGAAACCCTCGTCGGCGAAAAGCTCACACTCGCCGTCGTCGGCCCCTTCAAGTCCGACAAGCGATTCGCCAAACTCGCGGCGTTGTAGCCCGTCGGCGATCTCACACTGTATTGATCGCGCCGAAACCCGGACGAGCCTACATCTCCAACCCAAGCTCCGCCAGATCCTTCACCGCCGACGCGTCGATCTCCACCTCCAACGTATTGAGTACGCGCGAGACCATGTTGTAGAACGCCGTCACCATCGTCAGTTCGACGATCTCTTCCTCGTTCAAGAACTCCCGCACGGCCGCGAACGTGGCGTCGGATACCCGCGCTTCCATCGTCATCTCGCCAGCGTAGGCCAGCACCGCCATCTCCGACGGGTCGAACAGGCGCGTGTTCGGCTCGGCGACAGCGCGAATCTGGTCATCGGACAGCCCCGTTCTGCGACCGAACGAGATGTGCTGCGAGAACTCGTACGGCGCGCGGCAGAGCCACCCGGCGCGCAAAATGGCCAGTTCGCGCAACTTCGGGTCGAGCTTGCCTTCCCCCAGGAAATAACTGCCGAACTTCATGAAGCGGCGCATCGCCTCCGGACTGTGGGACATCGCCCGGAAGATGTTCAGCAGGCCGTCCCGCTGCTCTATGCGCTCGAAGATCCAGCGGTGTGATTCAGGCAGGTCGGCGGTCTCGTTCAGGCGTACGCGGGCCATGTGTGTACCTCCTTGGTCAGCGTTGAGTGCGGAAATCGTAGCGGCAACAGCGATACACGCGAGGAGCGGAAGCGGTAGCCTGCACACGAACAGCACAGGAGCGCGGGCGACGAAGTCCTGACGCCTGTCACGGCCCTCGCCCGCAAGGGTTGATTGCGCGACCACATGGTCGCTTCCAGGAGGCACCCCCGATGCCCAAGTACCAGAAGCCAGACTTCTTCACCAAGCACCTCTTCAACCCAATGCTCGAGCTGAGCATGAAGCTGGGGAGGGGGTGGCGCGGGTCATACATCCTTTCCGTGCGAGGCCGCAAGTCGGGCAAGATGTACACCACGCCCGTCAATCCGCTCGCGTTTGAGAATCAACGCTATCTCGTCGCGCCACGCGGAGAGACCGGCTGGGTGCGCAACATCCGCGCCTCTGGCGAAGGTGAACTGCGGCTCGGCGGCAAGCGGGAGCGGATCACCGTCGACGAAGTGCCCGTCGAGACGAAGGCGCCCATCCTCCGAGCCTACTTGAAGAACTGGAAGTCAGAGACCTCGAAGTTCTTCGGCGGCGCCACCGACGAATCGCCCGAAGAAGAGCTGCGCCGCATCGCCCCCGATCACCCCATCTTCCGCATCCTTTGAGCAGGAGCGACGTACCCGGGCTCGAATGAGGTCCGCCCAAGCAAGAGGGCCTTCGTTTCAAAGCTGACAGACGCTCGTACCTGTCATTCTGAGCCTCTGGCGAAGAATCTACGCCGGGCGGCTAAGTGTGCGTTCATTGAGGTTGATTCCCGCCGGAGGGTGTGCGGACGGCGAGTCCACCGTCATTGCGACGATTGATGGCCGAGGACTGATGGCGCACAACCCCATCCGTTCCATCCGTTACATCCGCGGATAGCCCCCTACAAACCCACATTCCGCGCCACAACCGTCGCCCGCGCCTGCGCCAGCGGCCGCACCACCATCTCGTCGATGTTCACATGCTTCGGGCGCGTCACCGCCCAGGCGATGCAGTCGGCGATATCGTCCGCGGTCAGCGGCGTCAGACCCTCGTACACCTTCGCCGCACGCTCGGTGTCGCCATCGAAGCGCACGACGCTGAACTCTGTCTCGACGAGCCCCGGATCGATCTCCGTCACCCGCACGGGTTTGCCGACAAGCTCCAGGCGCAACGTGTGCGATATGGCGCGCGCGGCGTGCTTCACGCTGGTGTATCCGGCGCCTCCGGGATAGGTTTCGATGCCCGCAATCGAGCCGATGTTCACGATGTGCCCGCTTCCGCTGGCGACGAGCTTGGGCAGCAGCGCTCGCGTCATCAGCATCAACCCGAAGACGTTGCTCTCCCACATCGCCCGCCAGTGCCCGTCGTCGCTCTCGGCGATGGGTGCGAGTCCCAGCGCCCCACCGGCATTGTTGACCAGCACATCGCATTGACCTACCTGCTCGCAGAAGCTCTCGACGCTCGCTCGCTCGGTCACGTCGAGGGTGATCGCCGTCGCCCCCACCGGCTCACAGACCTCCCGCAGGCGTTCGAGGCGCCGTGCGCCGGTGATCACCGCGAATCCCTCGGCGCGTAGACGGCGGACGGTGGCGGCACCGATACCGCTGCTGCCGCCGGTAACCACAGCGATGCGTCCTTCTGCCACGTCAGATCTCCTCCTGAAGTGCGTGCGCCCACTCGGGCAGTCCTGCACCCGCAATCGCGTCGTAGTTCGGGAAGTAGGGCTTTATGTCGAGCACCGGAGTACCATCGATCGCGTCCAGTCCCTCCACCCACAGAACATTGCCGCGGCGGCGTTGGAGACGGACAACCGACACACCGAGCGGGTTGGGGCGGCGCTGGCTACGCGTCGCCAACACTCCCTGTTCGGGAATGCGCTCATCTCCGGTCATCCGCACCCGCAGACGCTGCTCCGACTCAGGCACCTTATCGAAGGCGAAGATCACAATGATGTGGGTGTAGCCGTCGATGCCATCGAGTCCGTCTGCCAGATCCGCGCGCACGATGATCGTCGATCGGACGTGCTCCCAGCCGTCCGGGCGCGAGTCCTTGACGCCGTTGCGGATGACGGCGATCGGGCGAAAGCTGACCGGCTCCCGGGGCACGGGCGTCCGGCCAATGCCGAAACGGCTGGAGAACCAGTCGAGGAAGCGGAGCCAGAGCGCTTTCACGAAGGCAAGGTATCAAGGCGCAAGCGTTAGGCGTTAGCCGGCGAGGTGCTAGGCTTTCCGTAGTCAGTCTACGGAGGACGAATGCGCATCTTTGCTTTACTCGCCATCGCTGCGGCGTCGCTCGCGTTCTTAGCAGCATGCGGCGGCAAGGGCGAAGACGTGCGCCCGGTCGAGATCACGATCGCCGACGGCGGCTGCGGATCGATCGAGATCACCGTCGAGCCGGGCCAACGGTTGCGGCTCGACATCTCGAACGACAGCCCCCAGGAGTATGAGATCTCCGCCGCCGAAGGAGGCGTGGAAACGCTCCACATCGCGCCAGGAGAACAAGCTGAGGCGTTCTACTTCGTGCCGGAAGGGGATGCCGCGTACGCGATAAACTGCATGGCAGCGGATGGGAACGAGTCGTTCGGTGTGATCAATGCCGGTTCCGGAAGCGGCTCCGGCCCCATCGACGTCGGCGCGCCCACACGCGGGGTCGAGGCCGGAACGACGCCCTCCCTTGATCAGCCGGACGCCACCCTGGCCGTAACGCTGGCGGAGTACACCGTCACCGCCAGCGCCCAGCGCCTGCCGCCGGGGCGCGTGAACCTCATCGCCACCAACATCTCCGGCGGGCAGGCGCACGAGCTGAATGTGCTGGAACTCCAGCCCGACGGCAGCTTCCTGAACTACGCCGGGCTGGCGGCGATCGATCCCCAACAGGGAGGAGCATTGCTGGTCACCGTCCGCCCCGGCACGTACCGGCTGGCCTGCCTGATCGGCATCGGCGAATCCGGTAGCACCGTCGACCACTACCAGCAGGGCATGTGGACGGACATCCTCGTCGAAGAGTAACCTGCTCGAGGCCCGAGATTAGGCCTCCGGGCGAATGCGAGCAGGTCTCAGCCACCAGCTAGGGTCTCTCTTCCCGAGTGATCTGCATGCCCGGCGGCAGCTCCATGCCGGGAATCCGCCCTGAAAGCGCGAACAGGGCGCTGGCAATCTGACTGATGCTGTAACTGCCATGCGTCCGGTGGGCCATGAGGACATCGATATCGACCGTGTATTCGTTGCGCCGGCCATCGCGTCGGCGCGACACGATATTGTCCGCCTCCAACGCCCGCATCAACGAGAGTGCGGCCCGGTCGGTAATCCCAACGGCATCGGCGATATCCCGCAGCGTCGACCGGGGATGTTCGATGACGTGCATCAGCACGAGGGCGTGATTGGTGAGGAGGCCCCACGTTCGTACGGTCATTGATGCACCTCTGCAGTAGGGATGGCGCAAATCGCTGGAACTTCGACCAAGGCGTTCACGTAGATCTGGATACGAATCTTTTTTCTCGGAGGGTATTGACGCGCCGCATTTCTGGAACTACAATACTGGTAATGGATTTCCGGAAACATATGTGCGGCGAGTTGTTTCCGGCTTCTTGGTTCCAGCAACGGTGTTCGTTGTTAGTTAGCCTGAATACGGGCGCTTTGTCAAGGACTTGTTAGGCAAATGCGATCCCGGCGGCCGCTGAGGAATCGGCCGGGGAGCACGAGGGTCGCTGGATAGGTGCAGTCCCGTAGTGGGCGGGGCAGCAGAAAGAAGGTCAGCAGGATGCTGATTCTCGTACGAAAGGTCCAGCAGGGGATCTGGATTGAAGGCGATATCTGGGTGAGGGTGCTGGGAGTAGAGCGCGATCGCGTGAAACTCGGCATCGAAGCGCCAAGCACCATCAAGGTGATGCGGCAGGAGCTGTTCGAGGATCTCGTAAACCCGGGCGTGACCGACGACGGACCGACCTCGAAGGTCACTCTCGAACAGCTACCGGACGCGTCCTGAGCCCCGGCCCCCGGCGGGGCAGTTGTAGTTCGCGTCCAGGCCAGCGGGAGGCCAGAAGAGCGGCAACGCGCTTCCCCGCCGGCCAGGACGCGAACACCTCGCCAAACTAGCCCAACGCTGCCGTTCGCCGATCGAGGATCTGCCACTCGGTGACCCAATGTTCTCGCACAGCGCCAACTAGAAACATCGACCCCGTCACACACACAACATCACGCAACCGCGCACGCTCCAACGCCGCAACCACGGCCAACATCGGTTCGGGTTGAAACGCAACATTCCGCTTCCCTAGAATCGATGCGAACAGGTCGATCATGCGGGCTGGATCGCCAGTTCGTTCCATCAACGGCGGCTGCGTAACCACGACCGTATCCGCGACCTCCGCGAGGGCGCGCACCATCGCACGCTGCTCCTTATCGGCGAGGATCCCGCAGACGAGGTGCAATCGCACACCGCGCCGGAGATAATGCCGCCGCAGCGTCAGCGCCAGGTTCCGCGCCTCGACCGGGTTGTGCGCGCTGTCCAACAGCACAATCGGCTCCGACTGCATCTGCTCCAGGCGCCCGCTGATGCGCACGGAGGCAAGCCCGTCGCGAATGTTCCGTTCGGTCACCGCGAGGCCAGTCCCATTCGAGAACGCCTGCACCGCCGCCACCGCGAGCGCCGCGTTGCGCACCTGATGCTCACCCACCAGCGCGACCTCCAATTCGTCGAATCGCCCGAGGGGGGTGATGAGATCGAACGTCTCCACTCCACCGCCGGACTTGTCCTTGTCGCGCATACGCATTCGGATCTCGCGACCGAGCCGCCACAGCGTCGCACCCGTTCCGGCGCAGCGCTCCTCGATCACCGCCAGCGCCTCGCGATGTCGCTCGCCGGTAACCACGATCTCGCTCCCGCGTATCAGCGCCGCTTTCTCTCCCGCGATCAGGCTGCGGGTGCTGCCGAGCCGCTCGGTGTGCTCGAACTCGATGTTCGTGATGACGGTAACGGGCTTCTCTTCAAACACGTTGGTGCAGTCCGTCCGCCCACCCAGACCGACCTCGACAACGGCCGCGCCCACGCCCTCATCAGCGAAGTGCTTCATGCCCGCAGCAAAGGCCACCTCCACCAGCGACGGACGGCCGAAGCCGATGCCGTCGAGCACCTCGATGTGCATCTGGCGCACCAGCGGTTCCAGCCCGAGGACCGTCTCCGCGAACGCGTCCGGCGCGATGAGCCGGCCATCCACGTCGTAGCGCTCGATGAAGGTCTGGAGGTGCGGGGACGTATAGAGTCCGGTCCGATGCCCCGCCGCCTGCAGGATCGAAGCGATGAGGGTGGATGTCGAGCCCTTGCCGGCACTCCCCCCCACCTGGATCACCGGAAACCGCAGCTGCGGCTCCCCCAGATGCGCCAGCACCCGCCGGATGCGCGCCTGCAACGCCCGCTCGACCGGCGTGATCGGCAGCTCATGCCACAGACGTCGCTGCAGAAAGTTGACGGCTTCAAAGTAGCGTTCGTGCGTCACGCCTGAGCCTATCGCCCCAACGCCACCCGGTAAACGCGCCCGCCTAAGGCCCTTCTGCAACCACGACACGGAGAGCACCCTAAGAAAACCCAAGATCCGTTCCTGAGCCACATTCTTCGACAAAGCTCCCCCTCTCCACCGACGTGGAGAGGTCTTGACCTGGCGACTGCCACGGGGGCCGGGGGGTGAGGTATCGGTGCGGCCACTGATCTAGCTGACCCGCTGACGCACTCCCCTCAACGCGCTACCATACACCCACCACAAACACGAAGGAGTACGCCATGACCTACACCGACCTCAACTACGACGTGGACGGCCACGTCGCCACCATCACCCTCAACCGCCCCGAGCGCCTCAACGCCATCAGCGGCGGTATGCTCGCCTCCTTCTCCCAGGCCTTCCGTGAGGCGGACCGCGACCGCAAGGTCCGGGCAATCATCCTCACCGGGGCCGGCAAGGGCTTCTGCTCCGGCCTCGATCTAAAAGAGCAGGGCGCCAACGCGAACGCGAACAGCATCAACGGCGCCGGCGGCCTGCCCTCCAAGTTCGACCTGGCCGACAGTCCGCCGATGGTGCTGCACACCACCGACAAGCCGGTGATTTGCGCCCTCAACGGCGCCGCCGCCGGCTACGGCATGGACCTCGCGTTGGGCTGCGACATCCGCATCGCCTCCGAGCACGGCAAGCTGGCCGCCATCTTCACCAAGCGCGGGGTGCTGCCTGAGAGCGGCGGCACCTGGTTGCTCCCCCGCCTCATCGGCTGGGCGAAGGCAGCGGAGATCGCCTTCACCGGGCGCGTCCTGAACGCCGAGCAGTGTCTCGAGCTTGGCCTCGTGAACAAAGTCGTTCCCGCCGACAAGCTGATGGACGAGGCCCGCGCCCTCGCCGACGAAATCGGCGCTTGCGCTCCCATGGCCGTACAGGCCACCAAGCGCATGATGCGTCTGTCGATGGACGAGACCTTCGAGGCGAACGTACACCACGTCTACCTGCAGTTGCTCCCCCTCTTCCGCTCGAAAGACTTCACCGAGGGCGTGCAAGCCTTCATCGAACGCCGCGAGCCCGTCTTCGAAGGCCGGTAGTTCACTACTGTAGGACGTAGGGACGAGGCGTTAGCCCCGTCCTTTCCCTTACCTGCGACAACGCCGTAGTAGCTACACTCTCCGTCAGAGGGCCCCGCCGTTGGGCTGTGCTCCCGATGTGACGCATACTGCCTGCAATGGCCCCTGAGACCCCCCTAAAGCCCGAAAAGCGCATCGTCTATCTGAATCGCCGGGTAGCCTTCATCGAACCCGGGCGCGTGAACGTACGCCCTGCCCTGGCGGCCGCCCTCTTCCCCCTATTCGGCCTCCTCTTGGGATTCGCCGCCTTCGCGTCGATAATCCTCTGGCTGGACACGATGCCGTTCTGGCTGGCCCCGCTGTTGCTTATCGTGACGGTGGTGACCATTCCGCTGGCCGGCATTGGGTTCGTGTACACCATTGCCGGCACAGATGTCGTGTTCGAGCAGGAGAAGCAGTCGGGCTTGTGGCAGCAAGGATTCCTCGGCATGGGCGTCGGCACCACGGAACTCGTCCCCTTTTGGAAGATCAAGGAGATCCGCATCGAGGAAATCACCCGCGAACGGCAGCGAGGCCAATTGCAGGATCTGGCGCAGTTGGAGGTCGTCGTCGTGAAGGAGAGCGGTAAGCGGCTCCGCGTCGGCGACACCATCGTCGCGCGCTCGATGGTGCGCGAAGGCCTGGCCGACGTGCGCGAAGTCGCCGACGCCCTCGCCGCCATGACCGGCAAGCCCCTGATCGCCCCGACGCTCGTCCGCCGCCCCAAAGACGTCAGCACGACCGCGGTCGAAGAGATGGAAGAAGCCGAAGAGGCGGGCGACTCGTGACCATCGCCGCACCCATCCCCGAAACAGAACCCAGCGCGACCGAAGCGCCACGACCCGAAGTCTCGTTCGTCCTCCCCGCCTATAACGAAGAGGCCCGCCTCCCTGCCGGTCTCGATCGCGTGGTCGCGTTCCTCGCTGAGCAAGACTTCGACAGCGAGATCGTCATCGTCGACGACGGCAGCCGCGACCGCACGCCCGAGATCGTGCGCGGCCGCATGTCGCGCATGGCCGATCTGCCGCTGCGCGTGACGCTACGCCTCGAGCAGCACGCGACCAACAAGGGCAAGGGCGCCGCCATCCGCACCGGCATGTTGGCCGCCGCCGGGACGTACGTCTTCTTCATGGACGCCGATCTCGCCACCCCACCCGAGGAATCGCTGAAACTCCTCACGCACCTTCGCGATGGCGCGCCCGTCGCCGCCGGGAGCCGCATCCAGCCCGATGGTAGCGATATGCGCGCCAGCCAGCCCGCCCAGCGCCGCATGGTCGGCAAGCTCTTCACCATCATGCGCAAGACCCTGCGCGTGGTCCCCGATATCGACGACACACAGTGCCCCATGAAGGGCTTCGCCCACGAAGCCGCGCAAGCCATCTTCGAGCGCCAGCGCCTCAGCGGCTGGATCTTCGACGCCGAGGTCCTCTACATCGCCCGCGCCCTCGGCTACCAGGTGGTCGAAGTGCCCGTCGTCTGGGCCCACGTCGACGGCTCCCGCCTGCGCCTCCGCCCCCACCAAGCATGGGAAGTCCTCCGCGACCTAGTCCGCCTCCGCACTTCCCGCGTCGCCCACTAGCGAGTCCTGCTGGCGCAGGATCTCCGCCTGCGGCTCCGACCTGGGAAGTCCTCCGCGACCTCATCCGCCTCCGCACCTCCCGCGTCGCCCACTAGCGAGTCCTGCTGGCGCAGGATCTCCGCCTGCGGCTCCGACCTGCGGGCTGCGACTGGGAAGTCCTCCGCGACCTCATCCGCCTCCGCACCTCCCGCGCCCTCCGCTCATCCACCCTCTGGCAATGAGCGCGCTTAGGCGGCAGCCCTAGCCGCGTCCGTCACCAGTAGCCGCGTAGCTTTACTGCGCCCAATCTCCTTCAGCCTCTGAAGCGAGGGCCGCGGTAACCGCGCATCTCGTCCTCCAATCGTTCGTCTTCCGCTTCGGCTTCCGGGGTCATGTATTCGGGTATGTCTTGCTGCTCGTCGTCGTCGTCGTCTTCGGCCCCGTCGCGGTCGAGGAGGAGGCGGAGGAGGTCGGCGGATCCGGGCGACATGTAGGGGAGGGCCCTGCGGGTGAGGTCGTGGAGTTCGTTTGGCAGTTTTGTGGTGTTGGTGGTGGAGGGTGCCTCGGGATCAGCGCCTGGTGCGTGGGCGGGATACCCCACCCCCGTGACTAGCGTCAGGTCCATGACGGCCCTCCCCGCTGGCGGGGAGGGAGCTCTGTCGAGATCCGCGGGCGGGAGTGGAGAGGGAGCTTCCAGGTGGTCGTTCTTGGGTTCGGTGTCGGGGAGTTCGTTTGGCAGTTTTGTGGTGGAGGCCGGGTCAGCGGACGATGGTCCGTCGAGGGGCTGCGAAGACATGGCGTCGAGATCGGGGATTGGTGTTGGGACGGGANNCCCCGACCCTCCCCGCGGGCGGGGAGGGAGCCAGGTGCGGCTCTTGGCCGTGGGCGTGGGGTTCGGACTTGCCGGGGTAGCCGTGGATTTCGACGCGGGTGACGTTGGCGCTGCGGCCTTGGCGGCGGTCTTGCATGGCCTGGAGTTCGCGGGTGACCTGGAAGAACTGTCGGGAGAGGTGGGCTTCGTACTACATGAGGGGGCGGAGGGCGGCGGGGGCGGGGAGGCTTTCGGGGAGCATGTCGGGCGGCTCGGATGGGGGGCGGTAGTTGGCGAAGGAGGGCAGCTTGAGGCGGGGGGTGGTGTAGTAGTCGGGGCGCTCCATCTGGTCGAGGACGGCGTCGCGTTCGGCGGTGGCGACGCGGCGCATGCGCCAGAGGAGTTCGGCGGCGCGGAGGGCGAGGGTCTGTTCGGCGATGCCGACGGGGGCGAGGTCTTCGAGGTAAGCGCCTTCGAAGGCTTCCCAGTCGTCCTGGGATTCGTCGGGGAGGACGATGGCGCGGGCGCGGAGGCCGTGCTTGAGGCTGTTCTGGGCGGCGATGGCTTTGCCTGCGGAGGTGGTGGGGCCGGTGGAGGTGGTCATGGGTAGATGCTCCTTTCTGTGAGGAGCATGGGGGAGGTAGGGGGCGATCTCCAAGCGCGGAATGTCACTTTTGGGAAATAAAGGCCCGGATTCCTCGCGGAGGCGCAGAGGCCATTCGCAGATGTGCCAAATGGAGCATGCTGGGGCCGAGTCCTAGGAGTGGTGTCATCACGCGCCTCATCCTCGTCCCGTCCCCGAGCGCCTCCGCCCCCCGACGCTCGATCCGCTCCTCGTTGACCGGGCAGTACATTGAATAGATCCCCAACAGAAACTCGTAGAGCAGTCGGAGTGGAAGGATTGGGGTGGAGAACTTGCGGATTTAGTATCGACTCGGGTGCACCTAAAAGGAACGAGAGTCCGCACGGTCTTCGCCTTCAAAGGGCCTGGTCAACGCGGCCCCCTGGTGCCCGGCAAGATGGGGAAGAACGGCGATCAAGTGCAGCGAATGTTCATTCCTGATGGAACACTGTTCGTGCTCCAGTACGTTGGCGAGGTCAAGCCGAGCATCCCTCAACTCATGCGTTCGCTCGCGGTCGATAAGTCCATGTTGACGGGTGACACGATCTATTTCGCCGTCATTGATGGGGTGGACTCGCACAGGCTGCTCTTGGCCTACCCGTCTCAGTTCGGAGTCTGATAACGGTGCGCTGAGCGGCCTCGGGAGTTCGCGGTGTTCGTGCGCCTCACCGCCTAACCCCCTTTGTTCTCGCTTCCCGCTTCCCGCTTCCCGCTTCCCTCCTCCCATCTCTCGCCGCTATCCCGCCGATCGGCTAGATTGGCCCATATCCAGCACACCTGTCCGAGGATGAAACCATGAACACAGCCGAATTCCTCCAGATCACCGCGATGGTCGTCCCCGAGCGCACCGCCCTCGTGTGCGGCGACAAGCGCGTCACCTTCGAGCAGATGGCCGACCGCGTGAACCGCCTCGCCAACTGGCTCCAGAGCATCGGCGCCGGCCCCGACAAGCCCGTCGGCGCCATGGGCATGAACAGCGTCGAGTTCGTCGAGACCTACTACGCCGCCGCCAAGATCGGCGCCACCTTCGTCCCCCTGAACTACCGCGCCAAGCAGGAAGAACTGACGTACATGATCAACACGTCGGACATCTTCGTGTTGTTCGTCGGCGAACGCTACCTGGATCTGTGCTCCAAGCTCCGGCCGGAACTCACGGGCGTGCAGCACTGGGTGTGCTACGAGCAGGCCAGCGACAGCATGGCGAGCTTCGACAAGATCATCGCCAGCGCCTCACCCGACGAGCCGTTTGTCGAGGTGGACGAGTCGCGGCCCACCGTCCTCATCTACACCTCGGGCACCACGTCGATGCCGAAGGGCGTGGCGCTGAGCTACCTCAACCTGTCCGTCTACGTGACCAACACGATGTCGCCCGCCGATCCTTCCGAACAGGCGGAGGTCACGCTGCTGTCGGTGCCGATCTTCCACGTCGCCGGTGTGACGCCGATCATGTCCTCCGTTTGGGGCGGGCGGACGTTGGTGATCCTCCCGCAGTTCGATCCCGAGCTCTGGATGAAAGCAGTCGAGAGCGAAAAGGTGACGCACAGCTTCCTCGTGCCGACGATGCTCAAGCGCGTCATGGACCACACCGACTTCGCCAGGTACGACCTGTCCTCGCTGAAGCTCATCACCTACGGCGCCGCCCCCATGCCGTACGAAGTGGTCAGCAAGGCCGTCGACGCCTTCTCCTGCGGCCTGATGAACGCCTACGGCCAGACCGAAAGCACATCGACGATGACCTTCCTCGGCCCGGACGACCACAAGGTGCCGCGCGAGCCCGGCCCGGAGCGCGAGAAGAAGCTGCATCGCCTGCGTTCAGTCGGGCGCGCGATGGATGACGTTGTCGTCGCGATTATGGATGCGGACAACAATCAGGTTGGCGCCGGCGAAGAGGGCGAGATCGTCGTTCAGGGCCCGCGCATCATGTCCGAGTACCACAAGCAGGCGGCAGCGACGGCGGAGGCGGTCCACGACGGCTGGCTCCACACCGGCGATGTCGGCTACCTGGACGATGAGGGTTATCTCTTCATTACCGGCCGCAAGAAGGACCTCATCATCCGCGGCGGTGAAAACATCTCCACCGGCGAAATCGAGGCCGTGCTCGAAGAACATGACGCCGTCGAAGAAGCGGCGGTCATCGGCGTGGCCGACGTGGAGTGGGGCGAAGTGATCAAGGCCGTGCTCGTACCAGCCCAGGGCGCGCGGATCGATACCGAAGCCCTCACCGCGTACGTGAAGCAGCGCCTGGCGAGCTACAAGGCCCCGCAGTACTACGCGATCGCCGCGGAACTGCCCCGCAACCCGATGGGCAAGGTGCTGAAGACAGAGCTCCGCAAGACCCACGGCCAGCCCCAGAACGATCTCGGAGGCGTAGCCGGAGATCCCGCGCCAGCGGGATAGCCTGTCGTCTGCTGTCTGCTGTCCCCGCCCTACAATGTAACCATGCACCACCTGCACATCACCCAGACCATCGGGCGCACGCCAATGGTCGAGCTCCAACACCTTTCGCCGAACCCCAACGTTCGCCTCTTCGCCAAGCTGGAGGGTTGGAACCCCACCGGCTCGATCAAGGACCGCATCGTCAAGCACATGATCGAGCACGCGCAGCGCGAAGGCCGCATCGAGCCAGGCGACACCGTCATCGAAGCAAGCACCGGCAACACCGGCATCGCCCTGGCGATGATCGGCCGGGCGATGGGGTATCACTCGCGCATCGTCATGCCGGAGAACGTGTACCCGGAGATCCCGCGCACCCTCGGTGTATACGGAGCGGACATGCACTGGGTTCCGGCCGAGGACGGCGTGACCGGGGCGATGGCCATCGCGAGGCAGATGGCCGACGACGAGGGCTGCTTCATGCTGGACCAGTTCAGTAACCCGCACAACGCCCGCGCCCACTACGTCTGGACCGGCCCCGAGATCCTCGAGGATGTGCCGGAGGTCGATGTGTTCGTCGCCGGCCTCGGCACGGGCGGCACGCTCATGGGCACCGGACATCGCCTGAAGGAGGCGAACCCGCACACGAAGGTGATCGCCGTGGAGCCGCATCCCGGAAACCAGCTCCAGGGCCTGAAGTCGCTGTCGGACGGCTTCATCCCGCCGATCCTCGACCTCTCGTTTCTGGACGGGAAGATCCTCGTGCGGAGCGCGTCGGCGTTCCGGGGGGCGCGGACGCTGATGCAGCACGAAGGCATCTTCGGCGGCGTCTCGGCCGGCGCCGTGTTGCACGCCGGCCTGAAGTTCGCCCAGCGGCTCGACAAAGGCAACATCGTGATGATCTTCGCCGACAGCGGCTGGAAGTACTTGGAGACGAATCTCTGGTCGCGCGAACTGCCGGCCGAGGAAGAAGCTGAAGAAGCCATGGACGACATCATCTGGTGGTAAAGGGGTCATCGATCTCATCCTTGCAGTGTTACTATCGCCGACGACCGACGACCGAAAGTAAGGTGAGGTGCATGAGCGACTCCGCGCGTCCAATCTTCTCCACCTTCGAGGAGGCATGGGCGCGGTTCGCCGCCGGGGGCACACTCGTACCAGTCGAGGAGCAGCGCGAGGGGTTCGTCCGCGGCCGCGCGCAGTTCCTCTCCCTGCAGGTGCCGATTGGCGACATGGAGGTCGTTCAGGAAATCGCGGACGTGCAGGACGCGCTCGCGGATATCGAAGGACTATCGCTGACCCCGCCGGAGTTGCTGCATATCTCCGTGCGAGGCATCGGGTTCCAGGTGATCGCCCTATCTCAGCCGGGCGACGTGCTGCGGCAGGACGTGAGGAACATCGGCCAGCGCGCGGCGAAGGCCCTCAAGGGCGCGAAGCCCATCGCCATCAGCCTCGGCCCGGTGAACGTCTTCCCCGACGCCCTCATCCTCGAGGTGCGACCCATCGAGCCGATGCGCGAACTCCTGCGGCGGGTGAACGCAATCAACGAACAGGATGCCTTCCCGTACAGCGCCGAGAGCTACCTCCCACACATCACCATCGCAACCTTCCTCACCACGGACGTGGCCACCGCGCTCCGTCAACGGCTGCCCCTGCTGCGCGAACGGCCCGTGCTGGCGGCGGAGGTGCGGCGGATTGACTACGTGCGCTGGTGGTTCACCGGACACGACCTCGCTGCGTGGCCAGAACTGGACACGGTCCGCTCGTTCCGGCTTCGCTAACCGCTCTCTTTGGCGAAGGCCGAGGGTATTCCCGTGCGGGAATCGTCGCCTGCCTTTCAGGACTACGGCGATAGGCAATCTGGGCGCTAGCCCCCAAACTGGCCTCTACGGCGACCTGAGGAAGCCGTTGAGGAGCAGCGATGGATTGCCAGTCACGGACGAACGGCGAGATCCGCATAGAGACGGTAACCGCGGCCTTTGTCGCCTCCGGCGTCCCGGTCGGCGTGCGCGACCTCGGCCGCCTGCTCGAGAACCTGAACAACCCCGCCATCGCCCGGCACATCGAACTCGCGGCTGGCGCGGCGATCCGGCCGCTGTACCGCGCCGCCAGCCCGCTCTTACTCGATACGGCGGTGCTGGTGCGGAGAGATGAGATCGTCTTCGCCACGTTCGAAGGCCCGCATATCGAGCATGACCTCGTGCGGGACGCGGCGGCCGAAGCGCCGTGCCTGTTGATGGCGCCGCCATTCCAAATCCAGGGCGCCGTGTCGTTCGCCCCCGGCGCTGTGCCGGCTCAGGCACTACGCTTCCTGCTAAGCGGCTTCTTCGTCGTGCGAAACGCCCGCGTCTACGACGCCGACGGCTACATGCTGGGCGAAGGCGAGCAGATCGTTGTGAACGGCTCAGCCGTCCAGATGGCAGCCCCGACCAGCCGCCACATCGAAGCATTCACCGAGAAGGCCGGAGCGGCTCGGCGCTCGGCGCGCAGTCCCGGGCCCGAGGAAGAGCAAGAGGCAACGCCAGCGCCGATTGTGCGCGCAGCTTAGCCAGATACACCGTCTGGATGTGGTTGCGGACGAGCGGGATGCAGGGAAGCATCCGCTCGTTTCGCGTATGCGGAACCGCCCTCCTTCGGCGGGCCTTCGACACACGCCCATGGCGATGTAACCTATCGGCATGGTTCGAGTACTGATGTCCGGCAGCGGGAAGATGGGGCGTACCCTCGTGGAGGCGTTCGCCGCCGACCCGTCGCTCGAGCCGGTCGGGGTCGTGGACAAGCTCGCGACCGTGACGGAGTTCGGTCTCGCCTCCGGGACGACGCTGCCGCTGTTTGCGGACACCACCGCCGCCATCGACACGACAAACCCGGACGTGATCGTCGACTTCACGAACGCCGCGTGGACGCCGGTGCTGGCCGAGGCGGCGCTCGCCCGAAACGTGCGCCTCGTTATCGGAACGACCGGGCTGGATCAGGCCTGGGTGGAGGAACTGCGCCGCCGGTGCGCCGAGACGAAGACCGGCGCCGTGCTGGCCGCGAACTTCGCCCTCGGCGCGGTCCTGATGATGCATATGGCGAAGATCGCCGCGCCTTTCTTCGAGTCGGCCGAGATCATCGAGATGCATCACGACCAGAAAGTGGACGCCCCCTCTGGCACCTCACTCGCTACAGCGCACGGCATGCTCGAGGCCCGCGATGGCCGCGCGTTCTCGCGCAACGAGCCGGAGTCGACCCCCGTCGAAGGCACGCGCACCGGTTCCGTCGACGGCATCACCATCCACTCCGTGCGCCTGCCTGGCTACGTCGCCCACCAAGAGGTGATCTTCGGCGCCGCCGGCCAGACCCTCACCATCCGCCACGACTCCAACCGCGAGTCCTACATCCCCGGCGTCCTCCTCGCCATCCGCGAGGTGATGGCGCGGGAAGAGTTGGTAGTGGGGCTAGATCGCATCATGGGGCTGGCGTAGCAAGCACGCGAGCAAGAATCGAGACCGCCATTAGTTGGCGCTTCGTAACACCAATCTTGCGGCGACGTAACCACTCAACAGGGCGGATCCGGCGAAGAACACGACCAGGATCCCGAGACTGACCCAAGCGGCCCGACCACCCCCACCAAACACAGCATAAAACAGCAAATACGGGGCTACGAGGACAAGTGCGCCCGCGCGCCACGCCGCAAAAGCGCATCCGCGCCCTGCCATCCCGGCGAACACCCATCCGAGCCCTGTTGCAACGCTCAGGAGAATGGCAAAGGCGAAGAACACATCCGGAAGCGTTTCCAACGCAAGCCACAGGGGCAAAGCAAGCAGGGGTATGCACTCAAGCGCGAACACCGTGAGTGCGACCCGCACGCGGTCTCCAGATTGGTTCATCGTCGAAGCTTACTGCGGAAACAAGCAGCCGAGACCAACCAAAGCAACTATCTTGTTCGGGTCAAATGGACTACGGTCCGCACGACTCGGACCCGCAGTCTGCGTGGGCTTACCCCGCAGGCTCCGCAGCGGGCCTGAGCGGCGTCGCATGCCCGTTCCCGCTCGCGTGCCCGTCCTGCGGCCCTCTGGAGCCCCCTGAGGCGCTGCGGGGGGCCTCGGCGGCCCCGTTGGGGCCTAAGGCGTGCTGTTCGTAGGTCATGTGGTACAAGCGGGCATAGCGGCCTCCGAGGGCCAGCAACTCGTCGTGCTTCCCTTGTTCCACGATCCGCCCGTGCTCCAGCACGATGATCCGGTCGGCGTTGCGGATCGTCGAGAGTCGGTGGGCGATGACGAACGAAGTCCGGCCGGCGAGCAGCGTCTTCAGGGCGCGCTGAATCACCGCCTCGGTCTGGGAGTCCACGTTGGCCGTCGCCTCGTCGAGGATCAGGATGCGCGGGCTGCCGATGATCGCGCGGGCGAAGGAGATGAGTTGGCGCTGGCCGACGCTCAGGTTCATCCCCCGCTCGTTGAGGTACGTGTCGTACCCATCCTCCAGTCGCATCACGAAGTCGTGCGCACCGACGTTCTTCGCCGCCTCCTGCACCTCCTCGTCGGTCGCCGCCGGCTTCCCGAAGCGGATGTTCTCGGACACGCTGCCCGAGAAGAGAAAGGGCTCCTGTAGCACCACGCCGGTCAGGTGGGCGAGGCTGGCGTGCGTGATCTGCCGGACGTCGGTGCCGTCGATCTCAATCGAGCCGGTGGTAACGTCGTAGAAGCGCGACAGCAGCGCCGTGATCGTCGTCTTCCCCGCACCTGTCTGCCCGACAAGGGCGACCGTCTCGCCCGGCAGCACGTGCAGGTCGAGGCCCTGCAACACCGGCACGTCATCCACGTAGTTGAAGGCCACGTTGTTGAAGTCGACACGGCCTTCGATGTCCGTGATCGCGATGGCGTCGGGAGCATCCTCAAACTCCGGCTTCGTGTCGAGCACCTCCAGCACCCGTTCGCCGCCGGCCATCGCTCGCTGAAGCTGCGTGTACTGGAGCACGAGGTCTCGGACCGGATCGAAGAACAGCTGCAGTTGAAGCGCAAAGCCGACGAGGGCGCCGATCGCCATGTACCCATGCAGGACCCGGTAGCCGCCGTAGGCCACAACTAACGCCGTGCCGATGGCGACGATCACCTCGACGGCGGGTGTGACCGCTGCCGTGAGCATGCCGGCGTTGACGTTGGCGTTCAGGTTCTGACGATTGACGTTGTCGAAGCGCTTCGCGTTCTCGTCCTCGCGAGAGAGCGACTGTATCACGCGCACTCCGGAGACATTCTCCTGCAAGTTCGAGTTCACGACGGCGATCGCTTGGCGCACCTGCACGAAGGCGCGACGCGAATACGACTGCCAGACCCACATCGTGATGACGAGCAACGGCACGACGGTAAACGTCACGAGAGCGAGCTGAACGTCGAAGTACAAGAGGAACGCGACGGAGATCGCGATGCCCACGAAATCACCGATAATCGTGATCAGGCCGCCGGTCATCAGCTCCTGCAACGAGGTCACGTCGCTGGTGATGCGGGACATCACCCGGCCCACTTCGTTGTTGTCGTAGAACCGGAGCGACAGCTTCTGCAGGTGCCCGAACATGTCCTTGCGCAGACGCAGCAGGAGGCGGTGACCGATCCAGCCAGTAGAAGTGAGTTGGACGAAGTAGAAGACGGCGGAAACGGCCGCCATGCCGATGTAGGCCCACCCCCACCGGTTCAGCTTGTCCAAGTCACCTTCGCGCGCCGCCGCAATGAGTCCGGACACCGCCAACGGCATCGAGCGGGTGAAGAGCGAGAAGCCAACAGTCCCGACCATCGCCAGCATCAGCCGGAAACGGTACGGCGCGATCATCTTCGCCATCCGCGTCACAACCTTGTGGTTGTAGACCGATCCCAGCTCTTCGTCGTCCCAGCCATCGGAGCGCTTGAGCGAGTTCGGACGCAGATTGTTGCCGCCCGGCCCTCCCCCACCTCCTGGTCCACCACCGCTCCAGCCACCGGCAGAGCCGGCTCCCCCGAAAAACATCAGGCGCCCCCACCGGCGCCCGGAGCGCCTACGGATTCCCGCTCGGGAACCACCACTGGTTCGGCGGGCTGCTCGCCCACGAACGCTTCTTCCTGATCGCGCAATTCCAGGTCGTAGATCAGCCGGTACGGGCCGTCCTTGGTGATCAGCTCTTCGTGCCTGCCCCGCTCAACGATGCGCCCATCCTTCAGCACCAGAATCTGGTCCGCCGACTTCACCGTGCGCAGCCGCTGGGCGATGACGAACGTCGTCCGGCCCTTCATCAACTCCGCCAGTGCCTGCTGGATCAGATACTCCGTCTCCGTGTCCACGCTAGACGTGGAGTCGTCGAACACCAGGATCTTCGGGTCCAGCAGCAACGTTCGGGCGATCGAGATGCGCTGCTTCTGGCCACCGGAAAGGGTGATCCCGCGTTCGCCGACCCAGGTGTCGTAGCCGTCGGGCAGCGTCTCGATGAAGTCGTGAATGCGAGCCAGCTTGGCCGCGTTGAAGATGTCCTCGTCCGTCGCGTCAGAGGCGCCGTAGGCGATGTTTTCGCGGACCGTCGCGGAGAACAAGAATACGTCTTGCTGCACGATGCCGAAGGCGCGCCGCAGCGATGACAATGTGACATCCCGAATGTCCGCGCCATCGATCGTGATCTTCCCTCCCGTGACGTCATAGAAGCGGGGCATCAGGTTGACCACCGTCGTTTTGCCGGACCCGGTCTGGCCGAGGAGCGCGATGATCTCTCCCGGCTTGGCATCGATGTCCACATCGCGCAGCACCGCACTCACCGCGTCGTAACCGAACGACACGCGCTCGAAGCGCACGTGGCCGGCGGTGGCATTGAGTTCAGTCGCGCTAACCTTCTCCTGTACCGCGGATTCCGCATCAAGGATGTCGTAGATGCGCTGGCCCGACGTCGCTGCGCGCGCCCAGAACATCGTAATAAAGCCCAGGCTCCGCACCGGCAGCTGGAGGATCGTCAGATAGAGCATGAACTGAGCCAACTGGCCGACCGAGAGATGGCCGTTTAGAATCTGGTTCGCTCCGAACCAGGCCGTGGCCACCATGGCCACCGCCCAGATCCCGTTAATCATCGGTCCGTACTTCGCCTGGATCCGGTTCGTCCGGTAGGAGTAGCCGAAGAGGTTCTCCGCCTCGGTATTGAACTTCTCCTGCTCTGTGTCTTCGCGACCGAACGCCTTGACCACGCGCATGCCGCTAAGATTCTCCTGCAACACTACGCCGACGCGGCCCTGCAGGTTCTGCACTTCCAGCCAGATGGGGCGCAACAGCGAGGTCATCCGGATCGAGACAATTGCCGTCGGAGGGATGAAGGCCCAGGCAACGAGCGCGAGTTTCCAGTCCACCCACATCATTAACGTCAGCGTGCCCACAAGGAGCACCACCACATACACCAACCGGACGACGCCGAGGCTGACAAACATGCGGATGCCCTCGACATCTTGGGTCGCCCGCTGCATCACCTGCCCGGTCTGCGCCTTGTCGTGATACGCGAAGCTGAGCCGCTGCAGGTGGTCGTAGATGTCGTTGCGGACGTCGTAGGCGACCCGCTGCGAGATGAACTCGCCGTTATAGGTCTGCAGGAATTGGAACAGGCCGCGGGCCACCGCGACGCCGATGATCAGCAACCCGGCGATAACAAGGGTTCGGCCGTCGCCGCTCGCGACGCCCGTGATGTCGTCCTGGCTGATGCCCGCGTCAATGGCGTATTTGAAGAGCAGCGGACCAATGAGCTGGAAGGCGGTCAATCCGGAGAGCGAAAACAGGACGAGCAGCAGCCGGCCCTTGTAGTTCCAGACGTACGAAAGCAGCCGCAGAGGTATGGGAATGCGCCGGTGCTTCATGGCGGGGCCACTATAACGTACCCTGACGTGAACGTAAAGGTATGCCCGGTCGCGCCCCTATTTCTTCTTCTTCGAAGCAGCCTTTTTCACCACGGCCTTTTTCGCCGGACGTGGCAGGGCCCGCGACACCGGCTGGTCATCTTCGTCGCCAAGCCCCACCGTCTGCGCCAGGATGCGGGACATCTCCATGGCGTCGAACGCGCGCATGGTCATGCTGGTGACGTTCCCTGCTGAGACGATGTTCATCATCGCCCCCATCATCGCTTCCTCGGACGGGGCTTCGACGATGGCCAGCATGTCGTACCCGCCCTGGAGCCAGAAGACCTCGCGAATCTGAAAGCCGATCCGGGCGTTGGCCTGCCGGCGGCGGTTCGCCTGCTTCACGCTGTCCCGGATGCCCTTGGCGCCCTCGGGAGTGAAGGTGTAGAGCACGACGTAGGTGGCCATAGTGCGCCTTTCCCTGGGTCTCCCTGCGCCTCACGCGCGGGCGGCTGTCCGTACACACCCTCTGTTCGGAGTTGTGTGGTGCTTCCGCCCTCAGCCACGACGGGAGCACCACACAGAGTGAAGGGGTGTGGGCCTATCATACGCCGAAGATCGCGAGCGTCAAGACGCGGGCACGTAACGATTCACCTAACCACCCGCGGAGCTTTTCGTAGAGTCGCCCAACGAGGCAGCTCCGCCGAATCCCCGCCCAGCAACCGCCCCCGACCAACGGCGTCAGCGGGGCCTGGATCGGCCGGGCACTTCAATCCAAGCAGGGCCTTCCCAGATTCGTGATAGGCTGAATTAGCCAGCTTGACGTAGGAAGGTTGACGGCCGGGGACGCAATGCCGGACAATCCGCACACGATACTTTATGTAAGGAAGATGTTCCTCCCCGCGGAGGGAGCAGGTCGATGAAGACACTGAAGCTGGGGCTGGCGCTGGGACCGGGGGGCACGAAGGGCGCCGCGCACGTCGGCGTCATGCGCGTGCTGGCCGATGCAGGGATCAAGCCCGACGTCATCGCCGGTACCAGCATCGGTTCGTTATACGGCGGCTTGGTCGCGGCCGGCTACACGCCGCACGAGATCGAAGAAGGCATCCGAACCCGCCCCAGTCGTGACGTATACGCGCTGTTCCGCCAGCGGCTGAAGCTGCGCGCGAACAACAAGCTCGCCCGCACGTTCTACAACGCCCTCGCCGGCATCCACATCGAGGACTTGGCGATACCTTACGCGGCCGTCGCCTCAGACATCGAGAAGCACGAGCCGGTCGTCATCACCAGCGGCCCCATCATCGACGCCATCGAGGCGAGCATCGCCATACCCGTCATCGCGCGTCCTGTCGCGCACCAGGGACGGATGCTGCTCGACGGCGGCTTCTGGCACGCGGCGCCGGTCGGCCCCGCGCACGATCTGGGGGCGGACATTATCGTCTCGGTCGAGATCGGCCATCCGCACAAGTTGCCGGAGCGCCTGCGCGAGAGCGCCATGTGGGCGGCGTCGCTGCTCGACTTCGTCTCGCCGCGGCGGACGCTCGCGGGCGTGCCCTTCACGATTCGCGCCGCCTCGACCGCCCGGGAGGAAGGCCGCACGGCGCAGGTCATCCTGCACCCGCCCATCCCGACCTTCCGCCCCAGCTCCCCCCTCATGCAGATCCACTGGCTCGAGGCCGGCATCGCCGCCGCCGAGGAAGCGCTCCCAGCGATCCGTGCTCTGCTGGCCGGCGAAGCCCCGGTCCAGGTGGCGCAGGAATACGCCCCCCACAACCGCCTGGCCACAGATCCGGGGCTGGCGTAGGCCAACAGATTCCGTAGCACGCGCTGAAAAGACCGTGCGCTGTCTTTGTCGCTAACCATGGCGCGCGCAGAGCCTCAGAGCAGCCCGCGCTCCCGGAGCACCCGCTCCGTCGTGGCGCCGATCTCCGCCGGCCAGTCGACGACCGTAACACCGGCGTCCGCGAGAGCAGCCTTCTTCGCGGCAGCCGTGCCGCTGTTGCCGGAGATGATCGCGCCGGCGTGACCCATGCGGCGGCCGGTGGGGGCGGTGGAGCCGGCGATGAAGGAGATCACCGGCTTCTTCACGTTCTTCTTGATGTACTCGGCCGCTTCTTGCTCGGCGTTTCCGCCGATCTCCCCGATGAGGACGATGGCCGCCGTATCCGGGTCGCCGTTCAGGATCTCCACCGCCTCGCGCTGCGTGGTGCCAATGATCGGATCGCCGCCGACGCCGATGCAGGTCGACTGACCGATGCCCAGCCGGGTGAGCTGATCGACGGCCTCGTACACTAACGTGCCGGAGCGGGAGATCACGCCGACGCTGCCCATCGAGAACACGTTGCCCGGCATGATGCCGACCCGGCACTCGCCGGCGGTGATGACCCCGGGGCAGTTGGGGCCGATAAGCCGGGTTGCCGCTCCGAGCAGCGCGCGCTTCACCTTCACCATGTCGAGCGTGGGAATGCCTTCGGTGATGCAGACCGCCAGCGGGATCTGCGCATCCATCGCCTCGAGGATCGCGTCAGCGGCGAAGGGCGGCGGCACGAAGATGAGCGCGCAGTCGGCGGCCGTCTCACGCATCGCGTCGCGCACGGTGTTGAAGACGGGGACGCCGTGCTCTGTCTTCTCGCCGCCACGGCCGGGTGTCACCCCGGCGACCACCTTCGTCCCATACTCGATGCAGCGCTGCGTCTGGAAGCTGCCTTCCTTGCCGGTGATGCCCTGCACAAGGACGCGCGTATCCGCATTGACGAGAACGCTCATGATTCGGGCTCCTGGAGGTTAGGGATTGGACTCGGCACGCGGGGCGATCGTACCAATCACGCAGACTAGGGGCGAATCCCGTCGACGCCCACGCGCTGCCTCCGCGGCCGGCCATTACATGTGTGGGTCAGCGAAGTACCGCAGGTGACACGCAAAAGAAAGAGCCCCTTGCGGGGCTCTCTGTCGTACCTACGCGAACTGCCGTGCTAAGCCGCGTACTCCTCGACCGACTCCAGTTCGTGGGAGCCCTCGACGACGCGAAGGCCACCGGGAGGCTCAGGCGCCAGCTTCGGCGCGCTGTTCGCGTACAGCCAGGCGACGGGGCCAGCAGCGACCAGCGTCAGGAAGTTCGCCACACGAGCCCCAGTTCCGGCCGCCATCTGCACCATAGGGTCATCCTGACGTCCGGTGGGCGAAAGCCAACTCCACTGATTTTGGAAGTACCTGCTCCACAGATCGGCGTTTGCGATGGTCGAGTCTTGGGGCATGGTTGGTGTCTCCGTCGGTGTTGCTTATTGTTCTTACCGCATGCAGAGTAGCGGTCTCTGCGAGCGCCTGGGTTAATGGGCCATTAAATCGATGTGAACTCGAGGCGCGCGCCTTGACATGTAGTCCTCAGATGGCCTGCCCTTGGCTGCGACCACCGAATCAAGCATCGGCCGCTCGACCCGTATCCGAATAGGGCAGAGCCGGGAATTCCGGGGATTCACATGGCTCAAGCCTGGATATTGGCGACGAAACCGCCCCCGGGGCGGCCCTGCCCGCTACAGCTCGTGCTCGCCCATCCGGACAAAATAATCATCCAGAGTCCGCCCGGGCTCGTCGTGAAACCGTTCCCGGAGCTGCTCCATCTCACGGATGCGATCCAGGCGGAAGCTGCGAAAGTCCTCCCGCAGTTCGCACCACGCCGTGAGCGACCAGCGGTCGCCCCAAAAGAACAGCCCCAGCGGCCGAACCACCCGCTCCGTCTCGTCACCGGGGCCGCTGCGATAGGCGAGGCGGGCCTTCCGGCGCTCTTCGATCGCCCTCCGGCACTCGCTCAGCGGCCCGGCGATCTGGGGGGGACGTGAAAGCTGGGGGCGAAGAGGGGCGTCTTTTCGAGCTTCTGTTTCAGCCGGTCGGGGAGGACGGACTCGACCCGGGCGAGAGCATCCCTGGCCCCGCGCGCCAGGCCGGCGTCGCCCCAGCTCGTCACGACGCGCGCGCCCAGCACCATCGCCTCCAGCTCGGCCTCCGTGAACATCAGCGGCGGCAGATCGAATCCCCGGCGCAGGATGTACCCGACGCCCGCCTCGCCCTCGATCGGGACGCCGGAGAGGACGAGGTCGCGCACGTCGCGATAGACCGTGCGCTCCGACACCTCCAGCTCCACCGCCAGCCACGCCGCCGTTGCCACGTCGCGCCGACGCAGAAGTTGGATCAGCTGGAACAGCCGGTCGGCGCGTCGCATAGTCTAACCCTCCGGCGCCAACCAGCGGCAGTGAACCAGCAGGTCCGCTATCTCCGGCTCTGTCTGCGCAAACGCGCCCCAACTTGATGCGATCGCCATGGCTACATCTTGAATTCGATCAGCTGCATGTAGTTGCCGTCCGGGTCCACAAACGTCGAAATCACGCCGCCCCAGTCCTCGCGCCCTTGTTCGCGGATGAACCGCACTCCGGCCGCCTCCATCCGCGCCTGTTCGGCCGCAACATCGTCGACGAAGAGATTGAGGATGGTCCGCGCGGGCTCCTTAGTTCTGCCTTCGATCTCGCTGTGAGGGCTGATGTAGATCGCCGTTCCGCCGGCCATAAAGGGGTTACCAAGATCGGGAAAGTCGTCGGATAGGCCTACGACGTCACGAAAGAAGGCTTTGAGCCGATCCGAGTCGTCGCTGTGCCGCGCCACGGCGAACATCTGCGTGCCAACGGGCGCGCCCTCCATCGAAAAGATCTGGCCGCAGTTGCCGTCCGGATCGATGAAGGCCGAGAACGAAAATCGTTCTGCCGATGGATCCCCGAGGAAGCGCACGCCCGCTGCCTCCAGACGCGCCTGCTCCTTCTTCACGTCATCGACCATGAAGTTGGAGAGCGTGCGCGCCGGCTCCTTCGTCGGACCGGCCAACTCACTGTGTCCGTCAATCATGAACGCCGTGTTGGCGGCAATCAGCGCCCCCTCCCCCATGTCCGGGTTTGGCTTCAGTCCGATGATCTCGCGATAGAACGTTCGCAGCTCGTCGGGTCGCTCGCTGTTGAGGTTGAACACAAGGTTCGTTACGTTCACGATGTCTCTCCATCTCTTTACGGCATGCATTCGGCAGGCGTGAATATCTTCTTGTGGCTATTCGGGTTTGAACTGCATCAGTTGGGCGTAGTTGCCGTCGGGATCGACGAACGTCGAGATGACACCGCCCCAGTACTCGCGCCCTTGGTTGCGGATAAATCGCACCCCCGCCGCCTCCATCCGCGCCTGCTCTATCGCGATATCGTCGACGAAAAGGTTGAGCAGCGTGCGCTCTGGCTGTGGTGCCGAGCCTTTGATCTTGCTGTGGCCGTCGAACACCAGCTCCAGCGGCCCCGCCATCAGCGTACTCTCGCGCCCGGCGTCCGGATGCGGCGGCAAGCCGACGACATCGCGATAGAAGCGCAACAGCTCTTCCGGCTGATCGCTGTTGATGTTGAGGATGACCATGCCCACGTTCACGGCGTGTTCCTTCCGCTAATGCTTACGTGCCGGACGATCGGTTGAAGCCAGAAAAAATGAGGTCAGAAAAAAATCCCGAATAATAATCTGTCAACCATGTAACTGGTCAACTTCGCTGCCACATCAATCGCAGCCAGCTAGTCCGCAGCTACTCGGGCTTGAACTCGATGAGCTGGACATAGTTGCCGTCCGGATCCTCGAACGTGGAGATGACGCCGCCCCAGTCCTCACGGCCCTTGTCCCGGATGAACCGCACGCCCGCCGACTCCAGCCGTGCCTGCTCAGCCTCGATGTCGCCGACAAAGAAGTCAAGCAAGTAGCGATGTGGTTCCTGGGCCGGTCCCTTCGTGTGCGCGTGCCCGTCGATGAACAGTGTGGCCCCGCCCATCGCGTACGCGTGCTCGCCCATTTCGGTGTTCTTCTCCAGACCCACCACGTCGCGGTAGAAGACGTTGAGCCGTTCCGGATCCTGGCTGGTGATGTTGAGGGCGAACTGATCCAACTTCATGATGCGGCCTCTCCTTGCGTGCTTGATGTCACTCTGCGTGGCGACCTCAGAACCGCATCGTACGGCCTGGCTGCTGACAGCATTGTGTCAGGAGGCCTACGCGCGTGGCGATGTCTGCTGACACCAGTATGTCAGGAGCCGCCCACTGTGGGGTATCGCAACCGCAGGCAGGTTTGTCAGGAGCGCCTCACAAGGGGGCACCCCCGGGCCGAAGGGCAACCGGTGCAAACGAAAGCGGCGCCCCTTTCGAGGCGCCGCTTCTCACTCAGCCACAGGTGTGCCCTATCGCCGGCAGGTTGGGATGTCGACGAAGATAATTTCCACATCACGCGCGTCGATATCGCCGTCGTGATCCAGGTCGTATTCCGCTCGATACCGGCGCTCTCCTTCTTCCGAGTTGAACCGCCGCAGTACCTGGCCGAGCACGCGAAGCTTCCGTTGCCACGTCCAGCAGAAGTCCGGCGTCGGCTCGGCCGTCGGGCTCACCACCGCCGTGCGTGTCACCACCGCCGTGCGTGTGACCACCGCCGTGCGTGTCACCACCGCCGTGCGCGTCACCACCGCCGTGCGCGTGACCGCCGGCGTTCGGGTCGCCGTCGCCGTGTTCACCGGCGTCGCCGTCGACGCCGGGGTGTTCGTCGAGGTAGCCACCGGGGTACTCGTGGGCGTAGGCGTATCCGTCGATGTTGCCACCGAAGTGCTCGTAGCAGTCGGATCCGGCGTCTCCGTCGCCGCCACATCCGTCGCTGTCGGCTCCGGCGTGCTCGTGGCCGTCGGCACCGGCGTCTCCGTCGCCGCCACATCCGTCGCTGTCGGCTCCGGCGTGCTCGTGGCCGTCGGCACCGGCGTCTCCGTCGCTGCCACGTCTGTCGGTGTCGGATCCGGGGTCTC
>CXWL01009544.1_pt1 | contig 40884 bp, 31 predicted proteins | sample 590931 | NCBI WGS metagenome assembly CXWL01 (sample SAMEA3498368, study PRJEB10139) | groundwater metagenome | biome: water well; material: biofilm material | place: Germany | collected 2015-04-27 | reverse complement strand
CTAAAACAATCACAGCATCCGAGGCCGATCATTTCGGCAAACTCGCCGACGATTGGTGGGATCCCAAAGGATCGTCGGCGATGCTGCACCGCCTGAACCCCGCGCGGCTAGGCTATATACGCGGTGCCATTGACGCGCATTGGGGCGTTGCCCGCTCCGTCCGCCGCCCCCTGTCGGGCAAGCGTGCGCTTGACGTCGGTTGTGGTGCGGGGCTGCTCACCGAACCGCTGGCCCGCCTTGGCGCAGACGTCGTTGGCGTCGATGCGGCTATGGAGAATGTGGCGGTGGCCACAGAGCATGCCCGCAGGCAGGGGCTGGCCATCGCTTATCACCATGGTGATATTGGTGATGCGGCCTTTGCAGAGCCCCTTGGCCAATTCGATCTCATCACCTCGATGGAGGTGATCGAACATGTTGCCGTCCCTGCGGCCTTTATCGCGGCTCTGGCGGCGCGGATGGCCGATGGCGGCTTGCTCATCCTCTCAACCCCCAACCGCACGGGGCTTAGCAAGCTGTTGCTGGTCGAGGCGGCGGAACGGCTGGGCAGCGTGCCGCGCGGGACGCATGATTGGTCGCGCTTCATCTCGCCGGATGAGCTGACGGCGCTGCTGGAGGGTGCTGGCTTGCGCGTTCTCGGCGTCACTGGACTTGCGCCCGACCTCGCCACGCGCATGTTCCGCACGGGCGGTAGCACCGCGCTCGACTATCTGGTGACGGCGGTTCGCGGCTGACGACTTGTCGCCCGTGCCGCAGTGGTGACACGCACAGGTGGCACAGGCACCACACGGACCTCTGGTTCTGCCACCCACAAATCCTCGTTGCCAAAGGCGATCACCGGATCGTCGATCATGACGATGGCGGAGAGGCCTCTACCTTCTATATGGGCCATAAGGCTAGCAATAGACGGGTCGCGTGGCGGGCGGCGCGGTTCTTGGCTGACCCCGGAATTGCTTGGGTTCGGAGGTAGGCTATTCACTGCTAGCTGCGGTGGAGGCGGCGGCGGTAATGGCGGCGGATTTTGCGCCGCAGCCATCGCGGGCAAAAGAGCCATCACTATGGCCGCGCTGATAGTCAACCTATGTCGAGTCCGCTTCATCTGCTCAGGCTAGCCCATTTCTGTCGCTAAACTGTTAACTGCATCACATGCCTGACCCTAGCATCCCGCAATGGGACAAGCGGCACCTGTCAAAAATTGACGTCGCCATAATGCGGTGGCGGCAGCAACGCCCCCATCCGCTCGTCGAGTAGCGGGCGAAAACTGGGGCGGGATTTCATCGCCGCATACCAATCATGCACCGTATCGTGCCCGGCCCAATCAATACCGCCCAGATAGTCGGCGACCGACAGATGCGCGGCGGCTGCAAAATCGGCCATGGTGATCGTCGTTCCGGTCAGCCAGCGGTGGTGGTCGAGCGCGGCCCCCAGCATCTCCATATGGTCGTTCGCCGCGCGCATCGACAGGCGCAGTGCGGTGGCGTCGGGCGATTGGCGATAGAATAGCCGCTTGATCATTTTTTCCATCAGCAACGGCGCGCCGACCTCGGCGTAAAATTTGGTGTCGAACCATGCGATCAGGCGGCGGACCTCGGCGCGCACCGCCGCGCTGCCGGCATAGAGCGGCTTGGCGGGCTCTATTTCCTCGAAATATTCACAAATCGCGACTGAATCAGCCAGCGCGATGTCGCGTGTCGCATTGCGCATTGCGGGTGTGCGCCCGGCCAGATTGATGTCGCGGAACCCGGGGCGCTGTTCCCACGGATATTCGGTAATCAGGTCATAGGCGATGCCCTTTTCGCCCAGTAACAGGCGCACTTTGCGCGAAAAAGGACATAAGGGGAATTGATAGAGTTGCCACATACCCACGCCGTTAGACTAGGTGAAGCGGAAAGGACAGAGCGCGCTTTCCTACAGGGTTTTGGCTATGGTATACGCGGCGCATGATGTTGCTTATTGCCCTCAGCCAAGTCCATATCTGTGCGACCCGCGCGGATATACCTCCCCGGAACGGGGAGGTATTTCCTTCTCCTTCTCCTTCTTCGCGCTTCTCCGCGTCTTGGCGGCTTGGCGCGAAATCTATTCTGCGTCATTGCGAGCCGCCGTCAGGCGGCGCGGCAATCCAGCCTATGCCAACGCGTCTGGATTGCTTCGTCATTTCATTCCTCGCAATGACGATGGGGAGGAGGTGTGTATCGTTGATACCACAGCTCTGTAACCCGCAGACGACCGTTGTTTCCCCCGCGCGTTGTATCAACCAAACCCCGCTAGGCTTGCCTAGGGGAAGGGCAGAAAAGCCCATAAATCCTCTCCCCCCGGGAGAGGTGGCATGCGTAGCATGACGGAGAGGGTTTTGCTGCACATCGTCCCCTCCAATATCCTGCGGCTAATGCCTTGGATGGTCCCCATAGTGAAGTTTTCAAAACTGCCCGGTGGTTTTCCAACTTTCAACCGCGAGGGAAGAAAGGCATGGCCGACCACCGGGCAGCCCCCTTCGATGCGACCCGAAGGGCATCGTCGGCCAAGGGCGGCGCGCGTGCGACGTGCACAGCGACCACCCTAGTGGAACGAATTGAACATTTGAGTCCCTCAGGCGGCGTGGTTATGGTTCAAATGTTCAATTCATAAGAACCACTAGACCAAACTGGTGAGGTTATTATCGGATGTTCTGGAGTTTAGCGGCGGCGGCTTGCGGTGCGGGCGCGGTCCCAATCTTGGTTCCATTGCGCGCTCATATCGCGCGCCATGGCTTCAAAGGTCGGCAGCATGACCTCTAGCTGGCGCGCCATCCCCGCCACCATTGTGCCAGCAGCGTGGGCATCATCGCCCATACGTTCAGCATCGCGGGCATCGACGTGCGCCATTTCGCCCAGCGTCGCATCGCGCGGCACATCGGCGAGGTCGCTATCAGGGTCAACCCTAGCCATCGCATCGGCCAGTGGGCCGACGGGCATGGCCATCAGACTGCGCGCCAGCGCTTCGACCACCACGGCAATCGAATTGGCCGTCTGTGGATTTTGCAACCGGCGCAGCGCATCATCGTGCGAGCGATCAGTATTTTGGGCAGCGGCAGGCGAAACGAACAGCGCAGCGGTAATTGCTGCGCCAGAAAGGATGCGAACCACGGGCTAAACTCCCTAGAATGTCTAGCGGCCTGTGCCGCCAACAATTGACCCTCTAGGCGTGGTTAACTTTCACGATGCTGAATGAAATTGTCGCCATTTAGACGGCTTTTGGCAACCCAGCTATTCCGCCGCATTCAGCGCAATTTCCGCCACATCATCCAGCGGATGGACAAGCCGCGTCAGCATTTCCTTGGGGCAAATCTGCCAGAATCGCGCCCGCCACAAATGCCAGTCGATCAAGATTTCCTTGGCCCAGGCGCTATCGGTCGCGGCTGCATGGTCGGTTATCATGCCGCGCAGCACGCCCTCCCAATGCGTCGATGCCAGCCGCTGCCAGACGATGCTTTCGGGGTTGGCGCGAATTTCAAACCGATCGTCACTATCCAGCACGAACGCCATGCCGCCGGTCATGCCCGCGCCGAAATTGGAACCAACACTGCCCAATATCACCGCTATCCCGCCGGTCATATATTCGCACGCATTGGCCCCTGCGCCTTCGACGACGACATGCGCGCCCGAATTGCGGACGGCAAATCGCTCCCCTGCTTGACCTGCCGCGAATAGCGCGCCCGACGTTGCGCCATACAGCACGGTATTGCCGATGATGCTGTTATCCTTGGTGATTAGGGGCGATTTGACCATTGGCCGGACGATGATGCGCCCGCCAGACAGGCCCTTGCCGACATAGTCATTGGCGTCGCCGAATACCTCCAGCGTCACCCCCTGACACAGGAATGCGCCGAGCGATTGCCCTGCGCTGCCTCGTAAGCGGATTTGCACATGGTCCTGGGCCAGTGTTTTCATGCCGTATCGCGCGGTGATCTCTGCTGAAAGCCGCGTCCCTACCGCGCGGTGGGTGTTGCTGACGGTATAGGTCAGCTGCATCTTCTCGCGCCGCTCGAACACCGGCTGTGCGTCGCGCAAGATTTGCGCGTCGAGGCTGTCGGGCACCTCGTTGCGGTGACCCTTTATGACAAAGCGCCGCGCGGTGTCTGGGGCATCGACCTTGGCCAGCACAGGATTGAGATCGAGGTCGTCGAGATGCTCGGCCCCCCGGCTCACTTGGCGGAGCAATTCGGTGCGGCCAATGATTTCATCAAGGCTGCGGAAACCCAGTCGCGCCAGTATTTCGCGCACTTCCTCGGCGATGAAGGTCATCAGGTTGATGACTTTTTCCGGGCTACCGCCGAACTTTTTGCGCAAGGCTTCGTCCTGCGTGCACACACCCACCGGGCAGGTGTTCGAATGGCATTGACGCACCATGATACAGCCCATGGCGACGAGGCTCAATGTGCCAATCCCGAACTCCTCGGCCCCCAATATCGCAGCAATTACTATATCACGCCCGGTCTTGAGGCCGCCGTCCGTGCGCAGCTTTACGCGATGGCGCAGGCCATTGAGTGTCAGCACTTGGTTGACTTCGCTCAAGCCCATTTCCCATGGCGTTCCGGCATATTTGATGCTTGTTTGGGGTGATGCGCCGGTTCCGCCGACGTGGCCGGAAATCAGGATGGCGTCAGCATGCGCCTTGGCCACACCCGCAGCGACGGTGCCGATCCCTGCGCTGGAAACCAGCTTGACGCACACCCGTGCGCGCGGATTGATTTGCTTTAGATCATAGATAAGCTGCGCTAGGTCCTCGATCGAATAAATATCGTGGTGCGGCGGCGGGGAAATGAGCGTGACACCGGGTGTTGAATGCCGCAGCTTTGCTATCATCTCGCTGACTTTATACCCTGGCAATTGTCCGCCTTCGCCCGGCTTGGCCCCTTGCGCGACCTTGATCTCAATCTCGTCGCACGCGCCCAGATATTCTGCCGTCACGCCGAACCGCCCTGACGCAATCTGTTTGATCACGCTGTTGGCATTGTCGCCATTGGCATAGGGTTTGAAACGCGCGCTATCCTCGCCGCCTTCGCCCGACACCGCCTTGGCACCGATGCGGTTCATGGCGATGGCCAGCGTTTCATGCGCTTCGGGCGACAGAGCGCCCAGGCTCATGCCGGGTGTGATAAAGCGCTTGCGGATTTCGGTAATCGCCTCGACCTCGTCAATCGGGACGGGCGGGTTGATGTCTGTAAACTCTAACAAATCCCGCAGATAGACGGGCGGCAACTCGCGCACCCCGCGCGAGAAATTGAGATAGGCGGAATAACTGTCGGTGGCGACCGCGCTTTGCAGCATGTGCATCAACTGCGCGCTCCACGCATGCGTCTCGCCGCCCGCGCGTTGGCGATAGAAGCCCCCGATGGGCAGCCGAACGGTCGCACTATCAAACGCGGCCTCATGTCTCTCCGATGCGTTGACGTAGAGCGAGGTATAGCCTTCGCCTGATATTTTGGCGGGCATGCCGGGGAACATTTCGTTGACCAGCGAGCGTGACAGGCCGACCGCTTCGAAATTATAGCCGCCGCGATAGCTGGATACGACCGCGATCCCCATCTTGGCCATGATTTTGAGCAGGCCATCGTCAATCGCCTTGCGATAATTGGCAACGCATTGGTCGAACGAGCGATCTCCGCCCAGCCCGCGCGCATGGCGGTCGGCAATAGCTGCTTCGGCCAGCCAGGCGTTGACTGTAGTCGCGCCGACGCCGACCAGCACCGCAAAGCTGTGCGTATCTAGGCATTCGGATGACCGCACATTGATTGACGCATAGGACCGCAGCCCCTTGCGCACCAAATGCGTGTGAACGGCCGCGCTCGCCAGCACCATCGCCATGCCGACACGGCCTTCGTCAATGCCTTCGTCGGACAGGAATAAATCGCTATGTCCCGCACGCACCGCAGCCTCGGCATCGGCGCGGACGCGGTTCAGCGCCTCGCGCAGCCCATTTGCGCCGCAGCCGCGCACAAAGGTGCAGTCGATGTCGACCGCCGCTTTGCCAAAGCCGGTCTTGAGCCGCCGCCAGTCACTGTTAGACAAAACGGGGCTGTCGATCACCAGCACATGGGCATTCTGTCCCATCGTATCGAGAATGTTGGCGAGGTTCGAAAAGCGTGTCTTGAGCGACATCACATGCCGTTCGCGCAGCGCGTCAATCGGCGGATTCGTCACCTGGCTGAAGTTCTGGCGGAAAAATTGGTGGATAAGGCGCGGCTTGTCCGAAATCACCGCGAGTGGCGTATCATCGCCCATCGAGCCGATGGCTTCCTTGGCCTCCACGATCATGGGGGACAGGATAAGCTCCATATCCTCCAGCGTCTGCCCCGCCGCGACCTGCAACCGCGCGAGGCGCTCGCCGCTGAGTGGGATCGCATCCTCATCTGGCACTATGGGCATATCGGCCATCGTGCGAAAACCGCTGACCAATTCGGCATAGGGTTGTTCGCCCGCGATCCTGTCCTTGATGGCGCGATCGCTATAAAACCGCCCTTCGTCCAGATCGACGGCAATCATCTGCCCCGGCCCTAAGCGCCCCTTTTTGACAATATGCTGTTCGGGCACACTGACCATCCCGCTTTCGGACCCGACGATCAACAAATTGTCGTCGGTGATCGTGTAGCGCAGCGGGCGCAGCGCATTGCGGTCCATCCCTGCTACCGCCCAGCGGCCATCGGTCATCGCTAGTGCAGCTGGGCCGTCCCACGGTTCCATCACGGAGGCAAAATATTGGTACATTGCATGATGTTCGGGGGGGATTTCCGGGTCGCCGCCCCATGCTTCTGGCACCAGCATCGCCTTGGCGGTCGGTGCTTCGCGGCCCGATCGGCAAATAGTCTCAAATACCGCATCGAGCGCCGCCGTGTCCGACGCGCCTGCGGGGATGACGGGTTTTATCTCCTCGCACTGTTCGCCGAACGCCAGACTGGCCATCTTGATCTCGTGGCTCTTCATCCAATTTTTGTTGCCGCGAATGGTGTTGATCTCGCCATTATGCGCGAGGCACCGGAACGGTTGCGCCAGCCACCATTGCGGGAATGTGTTGGTCGAATAGCGTTGGTGAAATATCGCAACCCGGCTTTCAAACAATATACTCATCAGGTCGGGGTAAAACACGGACAGGCTCTCGGCGAGGAACAACCCCTTATAAATGATTGATCGGCACGACAGGCTACAGATGTAAAAATCGGCGATTTGTGCCGCAACCACTGCACGTTCAATCCGGCGGCGAACAAGATAGAGTTTTTTCTCGAACTCGGTCGCGCTTTCTGCATCGGTGAGCGGCCCGGAGATCATGATCTGCTCAATTTCGGGCCGGGTGCGCTGTGCTTTTTCGCCGATGCAGGAAACATCAACGGGCACCTGCCGCCAGCCATAGATGGTGTAGCCCGCGTCGATGATCGCGCTTTCGACCAGCGTTCGGCACGTCTCCTGCGCCCCCAAGTCGGTACGCGGGAGGAAGATCATGCCGACCGCTAGCCGGTTGGGCCGCACTTTGTGCCCTGAATTGGCGATGGCATCGTCAAAGAAACGCACCGGCAAATCAACATGGACGCCAGCACCATCGCCGGTCTTACCATCGGCATCGACCGCACCGCGATGCCATACGGCTTTGAGCGCACTCACTGCCGCCTCAACCACGCGGCGTTGGGGCACGCCGTCAATCGCAGCGATCAGGCCGACACCGCACGCATCGCCCTCAAACTCAGGGCGATACATGCCGTCGGCTGCAAGGCGCGAATGTTCGGGGGTGGGAAGGGGATGGTCGCTCATCATGCCGCCCTCCTCTCGCTAGCCGCGCGCGCCGCCAGCCACGAATTGATATGTGCCGCCACATCCATGCCGTCGCGGATTCCCCAAACGACGAGCGATGCGCCGCGCACGATGTCACCGCCAGCAAACACACCGTCAAGGCTGGTCATCATGCGCTCGTCAACGCGCAGCGTGCCCCAACGCGTGATCGCCAGATCCGCCGCGCCGAACAGCGTAGGTACATCTTCGGGGTCGAAGCCCAGAGCCTTGACCACCATGTCGGCGGGCAGTTCTCGCAGGGAATCCGGGTCAGCCTCTGGCGCGCGGCGTCCACCACTGTCTGGCGCGCCCAGCCGCATGCCGCGTACAGCGACATGTTCAATGCGGACCGCACCCAAAAAGCGTTCGGGCGCGGAGAGCCATTCGAACACTACGCCTTCTTCTTCGGCATTGGTAACTTCGCGCTGCGACCCCGGCATATTGGCGCGGTCGCGGCGATAGAGACAGCGGACCGACGCCGCGCCTTGGCGCACAGCAGTGCGCACACAATCCATCGCCGTGTCGCCGCCGCCAACCACAATGACGTTTTTATTCAATGCATTGAGCGTGCCATCATCATAGGCGGGGATGATGTCGCCAAAGCCGACGCGGTTCGATGCGATAAGGTAATCGAGCGCTTCGACCACGCCGGGCAGAGTGTCGCCAGGCGCGGCCAGTGCACGCGGGGCGTATACGCCTGTGGCGATGACCAGCGCGTCGTGAGTTTCGCGCATCTCGTCCAGCGTCGCGTCGCGCCCGACCGCAAAGCCAAGGCGAAACGCAATCCCGCCCGCTTCCAGCCGCGCGATACGCCGCATAACCACTTGTTTTTCAAGCTTGAACCCCGGTATTCCATAGGTCAGCAGTCCGCCCGCGCGGTCGTGTCGATCATAGACAGTCACATCATGCCCCGCGATGCACAGATATTCGGCCGCCGCCAATCCAGCAGGGCCCGCGCCGATCACGCCAACCGACTGGCCTGTGGCGTTGCCCGCCACCAGCGGTTCGACCCAACCATTTTCCCACGCACTGTCGGTGATATATTTTTCGACGCTGCCGATGGTGACAGTGCCGTGACCCGAAGATTCGATGACGCAATTGCCCTCGCACAGGCGGTCTTGTGGGCAAATGCGCCCGCAAATTTCGGGCATTGTCGATGTTGCGTTCGACAGCTGATAGGCTTCCTCCAACCGCCCTTCAGCCGCCAATTGCAACCAGTCGGGGATGTGGTTGTGCAACGGACAGTGGACCGAACAATAGGGGACGCCGCATTGCGAGCAGCGCGAAGCCTGTTCCGCCGCCGCGCCGGGGGTGTAGCGCGCCGCGATCTCGGCAAAGTCATGCGCACGCGTGCCCGCATCCCGCTTTTCGGGAAATTGCTGTTCGCGCGTCACAAAACTTAACATGCCTATGCCCTCCCCCGAATCTGGGCCTTCACCAGAATCTGGAGCGCGCTCGATAGACTATCCTTCGCCATCTGTCCGCATATGAGCGACATTTATGGAAATAATATTGACTATAATCTCATTTACAGCGCACCAATACCCTTGAGTCCGCCAAATGCTTTCCAATATAAGGAAAGTATATTGACTATTATTGCGCCAGCCAGATCAACGCTGCCACCCCTGCTAATATCCGATACCAAGCAAATGGTGCAAAGCCGATCCGCGTGATGATGGCGACAAAGCCTTTGACGACTGCCAGCGCGACGATGAACGACACGGCAAAGCCAATGACGATCAATTGCATGTCATCATGGCTCATCGCGCCGCCATGTTTGTAGAGTTGCAGTGCTGTGGCACCGGTCAGCGTCGGCACTGCTAGGAAAAAACTGAACTCTGCGGCGGTTTTGCGGTCCACGCCGCACGCCATGGCCCCCAATATCGTCGCGCCAGAACGGCTGACACCGGGGATCATCGCCAAACATTGAACCAAGCCGACGATGATCGCCTGGCGCGTGTTCATATTGGCGACGCCGCCGACTTCGATAGGCTTGGCGAGGCGTTCGATCACCAATATCGCGGCCCCGCCAATGATCAGCGACCATGCGACAACAAGCGCATTTTCCAGCAACAGCTCAATCACGTCTCCGAACGCCAGCCCCAGCACCACCGCCGGAAAAAATGCCAGCAACAGGTTGCGGATGAAGGCGATTGAACTGGCTTCTGCCCCCAGCAGTCCGGTGAACACCTGCCAGAATGTCCGCCAATAGAGCACGAGTATCGCCAGTATCGCGCCGGGTTGAATAGCGATGTTGAACAGCGCCCATTTTTGCGCGTCATACCCCAGCAATTCGGTCGCAAGGATGAGGTGCCCGGTTGAGGAAACGGGCAGATATTCGGTCAACCCCTCGACAATGCCGAGGATGATTGCAGTCAGCGTCGCGCTCATTATGCTGATATTCCTTTGGGCGTTCAGTGATGAACCGTGGGTTGTCCCTGTTCGATGGCACCATGCCTTGCCGAAGGCCATGGCATTAGGCAAGCCACGCCATGATTTCCTGTGATGATGATTGACAAAAGGGCGGGTGCGCCGCTAAGCGCCGCCCCCTACCGGAACTTCTTGTTCTTTTGTGCCCGGATGGCGGAATTGGTAGACGCACCAGCTTCAGGTGCTGGCGCTCGCAAGGGCGTGGAGGTTCGAGTCCTCTTCCGGGCACCATAGCCAATCCCACGAATTGTCTTGCTGTGCCTGTCTTGGCACGGCATCGCTACGGTTCGGCGATCTTTGGCCAGAGCTGCGAGGAAGAGCATGACTATTTTGACACGGCGGCGGCTATTGACAGGCGGCACTTTGCTGGGCGCGGCGGCGGTCGGCGGGCTTGGCTATGGTGCCTATCGCCTCAAGCACCCTGCGCTGGTGCCGATTGGGTTCGAGATCACGCCGGAGGAACTGGCCAATGCACAGGCATTTTTGGCTGCGCACCCCTCGATTGACGCACATGCCCATCCGGGCCGCACCTTTGTTCGCGGTGCGGAGCATCTGTCGGGGATTGCCGGGGCGGCGGTGTGGCTGGGCACGTTCGAGGAGCGGACGATATCCGACATGCGCGCAGGCGGGCTGACTGCGGCCAGCTTTGCCGCCGTGTCCGATTTCCAGACGCTCAGTTTTCAAGGGGAGGGGCTGGCGTCCACCCGCGCCTTTGAACCCGGCGAGGCATGGGCGAGTTACAAGCGGCAGCTGGCCAATATGCAGGCGCTGGTGAGCGAAGGGCTGGTCATGCCGATCAAGACGCTGGCCGATTTTGAAGCGGCGCGGGTCAGTGGAAAGCCCGGCGCGCTGTTCACCGTTGAAGGCGGAGATTTTCTTGAGGGGCACGCGGGCCGCATAGCTGAGGCCTATGCCGATGGCATCCGTTCCATCACGCTGATGCACTATCGCAACAATGAACTGGGCGACATCATAACGGGCAGCCCCGTGCATGGCCACTTGACCGAAGCGGGGGCGCAGGTGGTGCGGGCGATGAACGAGGCTGGGATGATTATCGACGTTGCCCACGCATCCGAAGCGACGGCGGCGGGTATCATCACCGCCACGGCCAAGCCGGTTATCGCCAGCCACGTCCATGTCCATGGCGGCCGTTCGAGCCATCCGCGCTATATCTCGCAGCGCCTAGCGACATCGGTTGCCGAGACGGGCGGCGGGGTGCTGGGCGCATGGCCGGCGGGGATCGACATCAGCACGCTCGACGGATTTGTGACCCGCACGTTCGAACTGGTCGATATGGTTGGCATCGAGCATGTCTGCCTAGGCACCGATATGGATGCCAATTACAAGCCGGTGTTCGACACCTATGCGCGCCTGCCGCTCTATGTCGCGCAGATGCTGAAACGCGGGATGCATGAAGCGGAACTGGCCAAGTTGATTGGCGGCAATTTCCTGCGCGTCATGGGCGAAGTCGAGCGTAAATAAGCTATCCCTGTGGATTATAGGCCCAGCATTCGAGCTCTATCCGCCCGCCATAGGCCAGTCCGTTCGCGCCAAAGGCGCTGCGTGCAGGCAGCCGCAGGGGAGTGAAATAGCCGACATAGACAGCGTTGAATGCCGGCCAGTCGCGCATGTCGGCGAGCATCACCGTGCATTTGACGACATCGTCAAAGTCTAGCCCGCGCCGCGCCAACGCGCCGCGAATATTCTCCATCGTTTGGCGCGTTTCGCCCTCTATGCCGCCCGGCGCAAGCGTGGTCGTGCCCGGCGCGACGCCGATCTGCCCCGACAGATAGAGCATGTCGCCCGCCTGCACACTCTCGGAAAAAGGCAAAGCAGACGCGCCATAATGCTGTGCGGAGGGGTGCCTGCCCTGCGGCGTGGTGCACGCGCCAAGGCCAAAGCAGGCGGCGGCGGCGGCGGTGAGCATCAAAACTTTACGCATTGTTTTTCCCTCATCTTCAGGCCGCACGGCGGATGCGCGCGGCGAGGCGCACCGCCGCCAATGTCAGGACAAGGACAATGGTAAGCGCTGCGAATATCCATTTGAGCGTCGTGCATAGGCTGGCGATCAGCGCGAGCCAAGCGGGTTGCGCTGGATGGACGCTGAGCAGGGCGACAATAGCCGTATTTTCCGCCATGTCGAAGCCGAACAACAGCAATGGCGCAAGCAGGAGCCAGCGCGCACCGGCCCAGTGCGTCGTGCGGGAAAGCAGGACGATGCTCCATGCAAAAAACAGCGTATAAGTGATGGGGTAGGCAATGTCGGCGGTGAGCAGGAACAGGCGGCATGCATCGCGGCCCTCTCCTGAAAACGCACCGAGCGTGGCGAATGCCTGCGCGGGCGAATAAGCGAACATAAGATCGAGCGGCCCCGCGCCGGGGGTGTTCATGACCTGTGCCCCAAGGCGCGGCATGATGCCGTACCGAATGACGGTCATGGCAACCGCCGCGACCAACAGGCGCATCGGAGTCGCGGTGCTTTTCATCCATTTTGTCAAAATGACATCCTTTATCTGTTGCTATTTTCAGCCAATGACCGAGTCTTTTCTGCCCTTCCCCTAGGCATGGCCTAGCGGGGTTTCTGTTGCTCATCTTTGCCGGCAAATCCGAGGTGGTTGACACGAAACAGGGGGTGAATCAACGGCCGTCTGCGGGTTTGCGGGGATATTTTAGGTGTGGTGTCAACTTAATACAGTCGTATGATACACTTAATACACCTCCCTTCCCCCCTTCGACTGCCTGCCAAGGCAGGCGCTCAGGACAGGCTTGTGGGGAGGGGTTGGGGGTGGGGCTCTACAAGTTCAAAGAGCGAACCCGCTAGCGCAAGCTAGGGGAAGGGATAGAAAAAACGCCGTGAAACAGAGCCATATTACCATGCCTCGATGGCTGTAGGAAAGCGGCGTTTTGCTATCGCACTATCACTCCATCTGTTCGCACACGTCGTGCAGTGCGGCGATGATTTGACGCATACGGTCATCGGACAGGCGGTAATAGCGCATCTGTGCGTCGCCGCGCGTGCTGACGATCCCTTCGTCGCGGAGCTTTGCCAGATGCTGCGACACCGCCGATTGTGACAGGCCGCTGAGCGCAATAAGCTCGCCCACCGATGCCTCGCCCTCATCCATCTGGCACAGCATCAACAGGCGTTCCGGGTGGGCGATCAGCTTGAGATAGACCGCCATCATCTTGGCATCGCGTTTGAGCTGCGTCAGGTCGATGGTGCGCGTCATATTGTCATCGTTCCCACGCGTCCGTCGTCACGCAGGACGATGTAGATCGCGGGTATAACCAGAACCGTTAGCAAAGTGGAAGAGGCAAGCCCGAATAACAGCGAAATCGCCAGTCCCTGGAATATCGGATCGGACAATATGGTTGCCGCGCCGATCATCGCGGCGGCAGCGGTCAGAACGATGGGTTTGAAGCGGATCATCCCCGCCTCCAGCAACGTATCGCGCAGCGGTTTATCCTCCGCCTTGGCATGGTTGATGAAATCGACGAGCAGGATCGAATTGCGCACGATAATCCCGGCAAGCGCGATGAAGCCGATCATAGAGGTCGCGGTGAAGGGAGCGCTGAACAGCATATGACCGATGACGATGCCAACCAAGGTCAGCGGGATCGGGGTGAGGATGACTAGCGGGATTTTGAAATTACGAAATTGTCCGACCACCAGCACATAGATGCCGAGTAACGCGACCATGAATGCCGCGCCCATGTCGCGGAACGTCACCCACGTAATCTCCCACTCGCCGTCCCACAACAGCGACGGTACCTGTTCGTCCGCTGGCTGGCCGGCATAATATATGACGGGTTTGACAAGGCCGGCGCCCGCCCAGTCGAAACTGTCGATCGCGTCACCCACTGCGAATATGCCATAGATGGGGGCTTCATAATCGCCCGCAAGCTCTGCGGTGACCATGTCGGCGGGGCGGCCATCACGGCGGAACAAGGTAGGCGAGCCAGCCTCGGTTCGCGCATCGACAATTTCGCCAAGCGCGATGAGGCGGCCACCGCCCGCCCCGCCGCCTGACATGGTGGAAACGGGCGTGACGGCGAGCGTCTGGCTCCAGCTACGTTGTGATTGGGTGAGCGCGATGCGGATGGGCAGCGGGTCGCGTCCGTCACCGCGCGGGGCGTAGCCGACGGTCTGCCCGCCGAATAACAGGCCGATGCTGTCAAACACTTGCCGTTCCGACAGACCGTAAGCGTCAAGCCGCGAACGGTCGGGCACGAGGCGCAGGCGCGGGCGCGGCTGGCCATAGCTGTTATCGACATCGACGATAGCGGGGATCGTGCGAAACAGCCGTTCGACCTGCGCCGCAGTGGCGCGGCGGGTGGCCTCATCGGGGCCGTAGATTTCGGCGAGCAGGGTGGCGAGCACCGGCGGGCCGGGCGGGGTTTCGACGACCTTGATCGACGCGCCCATGGGCAGCGGCACGCTGCGCAGGCGCGCCCGCAGGTCGAGCGCCACCGCGTGGCTCGACCGATCACGTTCATCCTTGGGCAGCAATGTCACCATGAGGTCGCCCATTTCGGGGCGGTCGCGCAGAAAATAATGGCGAACCAGGCCGTTGAAATTGAACGGTGCAGACGTCCCTACATAGGCCTCCATCGACAGCGCTTCGGGGAGCTGACGGACGATGGCGGCGGCGGCTTCGAGCGTGCGGCCAGTGGTTTCCAGGCTGGTTCCCTCGGGCATATCGACGACCAATTGCACTTCGGATTTATTGTCGAAGGGAAGGAGTTTGACGCTCACCGCCTTGAAATAAAACATCGAACAGGCGACCAATGTGGCGAGTCCGACTATGATGAGGAAATTGCGTGCGCTTTTGCGCGTCTCGATGACGCGCATGGCGACACGGGCATAGAGCGCACCGAGTTTGCCGCCCAATCTCCCATGAGGGGGCGCGTCATGGCCATGGCCGCTTAAGCTCGTGCGCGCAAAGCGGATCATCAGCCATGGCGCGATGATCACCGCGACAAAGAAGGAGAATAGCATCGCCGCCGACGCATTGATCGGGATGGGGGCCATATAGGGGCCCATCAGGCCGGAGACGAACAGCATGGGAAGCAGCGCGGCGACGACGGTGAGCGTGGCGATGATCGTCGGGTTGCCGACTTCGCTGACCGCATCGACGGCGGCATCAACGCGGCTACGATCGTCCGGCATAGCCCAGTGCCGCGCGATATTTTCGATCATGACAATGGCATCATCGACAAGGATACCGATAGAGAAGATGAGTGCAAACAAGCTGACGCGATTGATGGTAAAGCCCATCAGGTTCGACGCAAACATCGTCAGCAGGATCGTCGTCGGGATGACGATGGCGGTGACACCGGCTTCGCGCCAACCAATAGCAAAGCCGATAAGAATGACGATGGATATGGTCGCGAGCGCGAGATGAAAAATCAGCTCATTGGCTTTTTCATTGGCGCTTTCACCATAATTGCGGGTGACGGCGACGTCGATGCCAGCGGGGATCAGGCTGCCGCGTAGCGCCTCAACCCGCTCGACCACCGCGCTCGATACGTTGACCGCATTGGCCCCGGCGCGTTTGGCCACGGCGATGCTGACGGCGGGGGCCATCGCCCATTCGCCGCCGCCCTCTTCGCTTGCGCCCTCTGTGCGTGACCAGCGCCATGCCCGCGCCTGATTGTCCGACGGCCCTTGAGTAACGGTGGCGACATCGCGCAGATAGACGGGGCGGCCCTGGGCAGAGCGCACCGTCAAGGTTCCGACATCGTTCGCGTCGCGCAGTGTCTGTCCCGTAACCACGCTGGTGGCCATGCCGCCGTCGCGTAACGTGCCGACGGGAAAGGCGCGATTGGCTTGGCTCGCGCTCTCGACCAAAGAGCCGAGCGACACGCCGAACAAAGCGAGTTTGGCGGGATCTGGCGCGATGCGGATTTCCTCGGCCTGTCCGCCGACAAGGAAGGTGAGGCCAACGTCATCGACCTTGGTCACTTCGCTGCGCAGGCGGCTGGCCATCTCAAACAGCGATTGTTCGCTATAGTGGCCGGGAGCGCCCGCGCGCGGTGACAGGGTGAGGACGACGATAGGAACGTCGCTAATCCCGCGCACCGTCACTTGCGGCGGGGCGATGCCGACGGGCAGCCGCGCCATATTGGCCGACAGCCGTTCGTTGATGCGGATGGCCGCGTCTTCGGGGTCCGACCCGACCAGAAAACGCGCAGTGACCATCACGCCATTATCTTCGGCCTGCGTATAGACATGCTCGACGCCATCGACGCTTTTGACGATGGTCTCCAGCGGCTTGGCGATCAGCTCAACCGCATCGCTAGCGGACAGGCCGGGGGCCGCGACTTGCAGATCGACCATTGGCACGCTGATCTGCGGTTCCTCCTCGCGCGGGATGGTCATCACCGCGAGCAGGCCGACGAGGATCGCGGTCAGCAGCATCAGCGGGGTTAGCGGTGAATTGATCGTCGCGCGGGTCAGCCGCCCCGAGATGCCAAGGCTCATCGCGGCGTGGCCGTGCGCGGTGCAATCAAAGTGTCGCCCGCAGAGACACCAGAGAGTATTTCAACGCTGTTCGCGGCATCGGCGTGGGCAATCTGCACAGGGATGGTTGAAACGCTGTTGCCGCGCCCGACCAGCGTCGCATAATCAATGCCAAAGCGGGTCGTGATATAGCGACGCGGGATGATGATGGCGCGGCGTTCGCCAATGGCCACGCGCGCGGTGACGCGCCGCCCGACCATGTCATTGGCGATGCCGGGTATGGCGACATCGGCCATCAATTGCCCGGCGGTGACCGAAGGATAGACGCGCGATACGGTTGATCTAGGAGCATTCGCCGGATCTGCCGGATAAAGCCCGGTGGCGATAACGGGAGTGCCGACGCGCACTTGACCCGCCAGCGATTCGGGCAGGTCGAGCCGCAGTACCATCGCGCCCGATGTGATCGTGGCAATCGACATGCCCGGCGCAACGGCGGAGCCAGCGGGGACTGCGGCAGTCAGCACGCGGCCCGATGAGGGGGCGAGTATCGCGCCTTGGCCCGCCACCGCGCCCACGGCGGATTGCTGTGCACGGGCGGCGGCAACACCTGCACGGGCCGCAGCCGCAGCGGCCTGTGCCTGGTCGAGCTTTGCCCGGGCATAGACGCCATTGTCGTAGAGGTAGCGGATGCGGGCGAGGTCAGCTTCGGCTTGCACAGATTGCGCCTGCGCGGCGGCGGCCTGTGCACCATAGGCCGCGCTTTCATAGCCCAGCCGCGTGTCGACCACGCGCCCGATGACCTGGCCGCGCGAAACCAGATCGCCCTCGCGCACCGACAGGACCTGTAAGATGCCGGGGATGCGAGCGCGCGCTTCGGCCATATCTGTGCTGGTGATGGTCGCGCCGACATCTTTCCACTCAGGTGTCGTCGTAGCAACGAGGCGCAACCGTTCGCCAGTGGGCGCAGCCTGCCTAGTTGGCGCGGTGCTTTCGCTGCCGCTGCAACCAGACAGCAACATCGCAGCGAGTGCGCCCGTCAGGGCTGTGCGAACCATCATTTTTTTCATTTTTGCGCCATTTTCAAAATCGCCTCTTGCTAATATGCAGATATTCTAATAAATCGTCAACACGAAATACGCTCGGGCTCTTCGGGTCGCGAAAAGGTACGAGCGTCGGTCGCGGCGCAGGCTGGTCCTCCCCCGCCTGCGTCGCGGCCAATATCGTAATGGTTGGGAGACCAGATCATGTCACTGCCACAGATTGTTGTTTTGGGCGCGGGATTGGGCGGCACGATTGCGGCCTATGAAATCCGCGCCGCGACCAAGGGCAAGGCGGAGGTGATGGTCGTCTCCGATTCCGAAGACTATTGGTTTGTGCCGTCGAACCCGTGGGTTGCGGTGCGTTGGCGCGAGCCCGAAGCCATCCGCGTGCATTTGCCGCCGGTCATGGCAAAGAAGAAAATTGGCTTTAACGCGAGCGGCGCGGTCCGCGTCGATCCCGCCAACAATAATATGACATTGGGCGACGGCACGATCCTGTCCTATGATTATCTGGTCATCGCCACCGGCCCCGATCTGGCGTTCGATGAGATACAAGGGTTTGGCCCCGACAAGCACACGGTATCGGTTTGCCGCACCGACCATGCGGCGGCGGCGGCGGACAAGTTTGACGCATTCTGTCGCAGCCCCGGTCCGATAGTCGTCGGCGCAGCGCAGGGTGCGTCCTGTTATGGCCCCGCTTATGAGTTTGCGCTGATCCTCGACACCGAGCTTCGCCGCCGCAAAATCCGCGACCGCGTGCCGATGACCTTTGTTACCGCTGAGCCCTATATCGGGCACCTCGGCCTCGATGGGGTTGGCGATACCAAGGGTTTGCTCGAAAGCGAGCTGCGCGAGCGGCACATCAAATGGATTACCAACGCCCGCGTCACCAGTTTTGATGCGGGCATGGCGCATGTCGAGGAAGTGGCCGACGATGGATCGGTCAAAGCGGTGCGCGATCTGCCGTTCGGTTATGCGATGATGCTGCCCGCCTTTCGCGGGGTCGCTGCGGTGCGCGGGATAGAAGGCCTGACCAACCCGCGCGGGTTCATTCTGGCTGACAAGCATCAGCGCAACCCGACCTTTACCAACGTCTATTCACTGGGTGTCTGTGTTGCCATCCCGCCCGTCGGGCCAACGCCCGTTCCGGTGGGCGTGCCCAAGACGGGGTTCATGATCGAATCGATGGTCACCGCCATCTCCGCCAATCTCAAGGCCGAGGTCGAGGGCAGACCGCCATGGCAGGAAGCGACGTGGAACGCCTTTTGCCTCGCAGACTTTGGCGACGGCGGCGTCGCGTTCGTGGCGCAACCGCAAATCCCGCCGCGCAACGTCAATTGGTCATCGTCGGGCAAGTGGGTCCACTTGGCCAAAGTGGGGTTCGAGAAATATTTCCTGCGCAAGGTCCGCAGGGGCGAGAGCGAGCCGTTCTACGAGAAATTGGTGATGCACGCGCTGGGCATCCGCAAACTGCGTTTTGAAAAGGAGAGCAAGTCATGACCCTAGATAGAGCGGTATTCGCCTTTGCCGGATGCGTCGTGTTGTTGAGCGTCGCGCTGGCGCATTATGTCCATCCCTATTGGATTGCCCTCGCCGTCTTTGCGGGCCTCAACATGTTTCAAGCGGCGTTCACCGGCTTTTGCCCGGCGGCGATGATCTTCAAGAAGCTAGGCTTTGCGCCGGGCGCTGCCTTCAGGTGAAATCTATGCTGCGCCTGCTGCTGACCAGCGCCTTGCTGGCTTGCCCTGCCACGCTATCGGCGCAGGATTTGGCGTCGGCACTGACCGACGCCCGCGCCCATTCACCAGCACTGGCGGCGGCGGAGGCGGAGGCCGATGCGGCGGAGGCGCGGGTCGATCAGGCACGCAGCGCGGGTGGCCCAAGCGTGCGGGTCGAAGCGAGCATCGGTGCCGGGCGGATTGACCTGGGCGGCTTTTTTGGGCTGAGCGCCGACGATGTGACCCCGCGATCTGCGCAGTTGGTCGGTGAATATCCGCTCTATAGCGGCGGACGGGTCGGCGCAGCGGTGGCGCAAGCGCGCGGCGGCGCGGCGGCGGCGCGGCACGGGCAAGTGGCGGCGGAAAGTCAGCTGACGCTCGATGTCGTGACAAGCTATGCCGAGGTGCTGACCGCACGGCGGCTGGTCGAAAGCTATAGCCAGCTAGAGGCGTCATTGAGCGAAGTCGTGCGCCACGCGGGATTGCGGTTTCGCGTCGGCGACGCCGCCAGCACCGACGTGGCACAGGCGCGGGCGCGGCTGGCCGAAGGAGTGGCGGGCCGGGTCGGGGCCGAAGGGCGGCTGGTGGGTGCAGAGGCGCGGCTGGCGCGGTTGACTGGCAAGCCGGTGGCCGAGCTTGCGCCGCTGGGCACACTCCCCGAAACGCCTGCGACATTGGCCGACGCTATCGAGCGCGCGCTGGCCGACAACCCGATGCTGGCACAGGCCGAAGCGGGGGTCAGCGCCGCCGAGGCGGGGCGACGGGCTGCGCGGGCATCGCGCCTGCCATCCGTCGGTGCCTTTGCCGAAGCGGTCACGGTCCGCGACCAGTTCTTTCCCGGATACCGTGCCGATAGCGTGGCGGTGGGGGTGAGGGGGCGCTGGACCATCATCGACGGCGGCGCGGGCAGTGCACGCAGCCGCGAAGCAGCGGCGGCGCTAACCGCCGCACAGGCCCGCGAGACCGTAGCCAGTGACGCAATCACCCAATATGCGATTGAGGCTTGGTCTGGCTTTGCCACCGCTAGGCGGATGGTCGAGGCGGCGCGCGAAGGTAGCGCAGCGGCCGATGAGGCACTGCGCGGAACCCGGCTGGAGGTTCAGGTCGGGGCCAAACCGATGCTGGCCCAGCTTGACGCGCTGCGCGAAGCCATCGCCGCCACCGCAAGGCTGGCCGAGGCCGAAGGGATGCAGGCCATCGCCGCTTACCGCCTACGCGCCATTTGCGGAATGGAGTGACGGGTTAACACCTCCCCGCTTCGGGGAGGGGGACCGCCAAGCGCAGCTTGGTGGTGGAGGGGTTGCGGCTGTTNNGCGGCTGTTCGTGGGAAGAAACCCCTCCGTCACTCGCGTGCCGCGAGTGCCACCTCCCCATTATGGGGAGATATTGGGTAGAGACATGCTTCGATACGGGCTTTTGCTTACACTCAATTCCACCTCATGCTGAACGGTCCAGTGCATATGCGCCCGGCCCCTTGGCCCATAGCAGGAACAGCGCGCCAAGGATCGCGACATTTTTGAACAATGGCCCGACATGGCCCGGCGCAAAATGAATGGCGACGGTAACGGGGACCAATGTTACGAACAGTGCCAGTGCCGATGCCCGCGTCATCCACCCCAGCGCAAGGGTGATGCCACAGGCCACAAACACGCCGCCCGACAGCCACAGCAGCCATGACGGATCGCCGATCATCGCCACCGTGCCAGCCCATGGCGATTCGGCCATGCGATCCAGCATCATCTGATGCTGCCCGAAATGGCCAAGCCCGCCGATGATGAAAATCAGGCTGGTCAGCACGCGGAACAGTGGATCGGCGAGCGCGGCAATGCGCGGGCCGGGTGCGAGCCATTGGTCGAGTTTCTGGAACATGTGCATTCTCCCCTAATCTTTAGCTGCGTGCCTTTTCCCAAGCACTCCGAACACCGGCACCATAGTCGGCATGGACTTGATCGAACAGCGCGATTTGCCGTTCGACAATGGCATCGGGCGTGTCGCCAAAGGCCGCCGCGATATTGGCGAACAGCCGTTGTTTCTGCCCCGTGTCGAACAGGTTGAACAGCGCGCGCGGTTGGCCAAAATCATCATTGCCCTCGCGGTGGCTGTAACGGTCGGCATCGCCGGCAATGCGTAACGGTGGTTCGGCGAAGCGGTTGTCCTCGGCTGGTCCGCTAAAACTGTTGGGCTCGTAATAGGCATCGGGCACGGGCATGTTGGGGGTGAAGCGCATCGCGCCGTCCTTGTGATAATGATGCACGGGGCATTTGGGCGCGTTGACGGGCAGTGCCTCGTAATGCGTGCCCATGCGGTGCCGATGTGCGTCGGCATAGGAGAATATGCGCCCTTGCAGCATCTTGTCGGGTGAAAAACCGATGCCAGGGACGATGTTTGACGGGCTGAAGGCAGCCTGTTCAATCTCGGCAAAATAATTGTCGGGGTTGCGGTTCAGCTCCATCACGCCAACGTCAATCAGCGGATAGTCGGCGTGCGGCCACACTTTGGTGAGGTCGAACGGGTTATAGGGCGTCTTGTCCGCGTCCAGTTCGGGCATGATTTGGACCTGTAATTTCCATTTGGGAAAATCGCCGCCTTCGATGCTGGTGTAGAGGTCTTCCTGTGTCGATTCGCGCGTTCGTCCGACCACAGTTTCGGCCTGTTCATTGGTCCAGTGGCAGTGGCCCTGCATCGTTTTGAAATGGAACTTGACCCAGTGGCGCTCCCCCACTTGGTTGATGAGGGCGTAGGTGTGGCTGCCATAGCCGTTGATGTGCCGGACATCGGTGGGCAGGCCGCGATCGGACATCAAGATCGTCACCTGATGCAGTGATTCCGGGCTGAGCGACCAGAAATCCCACATCGCGGTCGGGGATCGCAGGTTGCTGCGCGGATGGCGTTTTTGGGTATGGATGAAATCGGGGAACTTCATCGGGTCGCGGATGAAAAATACGGGGGTATTATTGCCAACCAGATCCCAATTACCCTGGGGTGTGTAGAATTTCAGCGCAAAACCGCGCACGTCGCGTTCGGCATCGGCGGCGCCCATTTCCCCTGCAACGGTGGAAAAACGCGCCAGCATGTCGGTTGACGCGCCGGGTTGCAGCACCAAAGCCTTGGTATAGGCGCTGATGTCGCCGGTGATGGTCAGCGTGCCGTGCGCGCCCCAACCCTTGGCATGGACGACGCGTTCGGCGATGCGTTCGCGATTCTGGTGCGCCAATTTCTCGATCAGCTGATAGTCTTCGAGCAACAGTGGCCCGCGTGGCCCCGCGCTTTTGGCATTTTGATTATCAGCGATGGGCGCACCTGCGCTGGTGGTCATGGTGGCGGGGCGGTTGGGCATGGCTGTTCTTTCGCTGGTGGCTGTTGCCATGGCTTTAGGCGTGTCCGAAACATCGTTAAAACCGATTAAAATGTATAGTGTAATCGTTTTTGCGACTATGTCGCAGTCAGCCGATACATGGGATAGGTGCCATAATCTTTGGCAAATTTAACATTTCCAACAAATTGGCATATAAAACGGTCGGCGGCTTCGAGCGCCAATATGGCGGCAAATGGTTCGGTCACAAACACTGCGCCGGGTGGCGTGACGGGCTCTATACGCGCCGCTTTTGACACTTCGGTCCCATAATAATTGACCTTGTCGGTAATCGGATCATCCATCTCATAGGTGGGGCCATAATGAACGCCGATCCGCATTCCGCCCGTTTCCTCCAACCCCAGTGTGGCCGTGTCAAAGCCCCGGAGCGCGGATTGCAGTTCCAGTGCGATTTCGGCGGCAACAGCGGCGCTGGACGCGACAGCAAGCAGCGCGTCGCCCCAGCTGTTTTGGGCAAGGATATGCTTTTGATGGCCGCGAAGCACAGTGCCCATCCGGCCCATGACTCCGTTCCAGAAGGTTGGAATGGCGGCTTCGGATAGCTTGGAAAATCCCTGAAAATCGGTGAATAATATCGCGGCGGTGGTGCGTTTATAGGGATCATCCTTTGGCTTTTGGGGCAGCGATAATCGCCGGTTCAGATCCTGCGCGCCGATGATCGTTACAGACCCGCCATAGCCTTGCCAGTTTTTGACGTCTGCGCCGGTGCCTGCGGGACCGTTTGCCGCCTTGCCGTCCCAGATGGCAAGCTGTTGCACCGAGCCACCGAGATATTGCGCCCGCAATTTGGCCATGCCCATCGCCACTTTGCTGGCATATCCAAATTGCGAAGGGTCGGCGACATAGTGCATTTCGGTAGCAAAATTGACGCTGGTTGCCAAAGCCATGCACCGCTCAAACCGCCCCAACCAACCGGGCCCTGCGGGCGTAATCGACTGAATGATGAAATCTTCGCGCGCAAAGGGGAGGGTGAGATGGAGTTCGCCCCCCCGTGCCAAGATTGCCTCTGCGATCAATATGTCGGAACCCGCCGCAATCGCGCCATAGGCGAAACCGACGTCCTGCGCATCGAGAAATTGGTCGATGGATTTGCGTAATTCGCCTTCGAGCGCAGTGTCTTCGAGGAACATATGCCCACAAAAATGGATGACGGAGGGTGGCAAGATCGGGGACAACAGGGCGTCACTCTGTTCAATGCCAAGCCCCGCCGCCGCCGCGATCAGGGAAAGCTGTCGGCAGCTGCTCGATTTTGCGCCTGTATTCGCGCCCGGCAAGTCGCGCGCGCTTTGCAGCGTCGCTCCCGCCTCATCAAAGCGGCCCAAAAGGAACAGGGCTTCGGCTTTTGTGGCGGCCGCATAAAAACCGGCTGGATCGGCAATTTCAGGCAGGGCGAGGATGGTTGCCGCCAATTCCCGCGCTTTTGGCTCCTGTCCGCCCAGATAGGCCAGAGTGGCGGCGTTAATCCCGGGATAGGCATCGCCATTTTCGCGGAACAGGCGTTCATAGGCTGCAAATGCCAAGGAAAAGGACTGATCCCGGTCGCCCGGCTCGGCGGTCGCAAGCGCGGCGTCTTTGAGTATCCGCGCGGCAATCGCCCTGTGATGGGCATCGGGTGACCGCTCCAGCCCATAATGATGATAGAGTTCCATCGCCAGTTCGGCATTGCCCATGCGGGCGAGGGCCAGGACGAGCAAATGCCGGAGTTCTTCGGAACCATCGCCCGCTTCGATTGCCGATTGCGCAATGTCATAAGCGAGCAACAGATTGCCGTTGTCAATTGCCGCCTTGGCTTGTTTTGTGGCTTGTTCCATGTGCTTAATGAGTCCTGCCCCTATCTTTTCCTACTTGTGTTTGGCGGTCTGTGCTAGCAGCATATGGGCGCATGCAATCGGTTCTGCTTTTTGGGGAAAATAGTGTGAGCGACGTTTTCATCTCTTATTCGCGTGAAGACCTTGAAAAGGTCAAGCAGATCGCTGCGGCTGTCCAGAGCGAAGGCTATGATTTGTGGTGGGATAAAGACCTTCCGCCCCACCGTTCCTATGGCGATGTGATACAAGAGAAAATTGGCGGCGCGAAGGCCGTGATCGTGGTCTGGTCGGAAAACTCCACCAAATCGGAATGGGTGCGGGCCGAAGCCGATATGGCGCGGAACCAGCAAAAACTTGTCCAGACATCGATTGATGACGGGATGCCGCCGCTGCCATTCAACCAGATACAATTTGCGTCGCTGTCCGACTGGCGGGGCGAGCGTGACCATCCGGCGTGGAGCCGCGTGCTAGTTAGCCTTGTCGAGCTTGTGGGTGCAGCGCAGCGCGTTGCGCCACCTGCCGCAAGCCCCGTAAAACCAAACGAGCCTATACCGCAGGTCGCGCCGAAAAAGAACCCAGTGCCGCTCATCCTCTCGCTTGTGGTGGTGGCAATTGTGGCAATAATATTTCTGAGTCTCATGCTCAAAAATGGCAACACACAGCCTATTGCGGCGGAAGAGAGCAGCGCGCCCGTTGCCGTAGCAACTATACCCGTCACCCCTGTGCAGCCGCTAACCGCACCGACCGCCCCCGCTCCCGCACCAGCGGCGGGGAGTCAATGTGCCGACGGGCGTGATCGTCACGTTGTTGTGGCCAATGCCACGCAGACGACATTGTTTCGCCTCTATGGTTCCAACGTCAACCGCACCGATTGGGAAGAAGATGTGCTAGGCAGCGCGGTGCTGAACGCGGGCCAGAGCATCAACGTCAATTGGGACGACGGTAGCTGCGAATGCATGTTCGATTTCAAAGCCGTGTTTGCGGACAATAGCGAAACCGTGCGCCGCGCTTTCAACGTCTGCACCGAATCGCAATGGCGCATTGTTGAATGACGACAATGGTGCTTATACTGCTGTCTGGGTAACCTCTTCGGTTATTCCGTCGCGGATGTTATAGAGACGTTTGAAGGTAGGGATGATTTTTTCGTCGTGGGTCACAACGATGATCGCGGTTTCGAACTGTTTGGCCATCGTGTTGAGCAAATTGATGACCGCGAGCGCGCGCTGCCCATCGAGCGGCGCGGTCGGCTCATCGGCAAGGATGACCGGCGGTTGGTTGACCAGCGCGCGGGCAATGGACACACGCTGTTGCTCGCCGCCCGACAGCTGGGAAGGCATAGCCTTTGCGCGGTGGCCGACATCAAGCGCGTCGAGCAAATCGCGGGCAATGCTGCGCGAGAGTGTATTGGACTTTCCCGCCAGCATGGGCAGCAATGCAACATTGTCGGTCACATCAAGGAATGGGATGAGGTAGGGCGCTTGAAAGATGAAACCGATCAAGTCGCGGCGCAGCGCGCGCAAATCTTTGACCTTCCAGCCATTGTCGTAAATCAATCGGTCGCCGATGGTCATCCGCCCCGACGTCGGTTCGATGACGGCGCCCAGGCATTTGAGCAGCGTGCTTTTCCCCGATCCCGACGGCCCGATCAGCCCAATGACTTCGCCCTTGGCGACGCGCATATTGGCCCCCCGCAACGCTTGGACGGCGGTGTCTCCTTCGCCATAGGTTTTGACGACATTTTCGATGGTGATTCCTTCAGCCACCGATTGCCTCCGCTGGGTCAATTTTCAGCGCGGCATAAATGGCTAGGATGCTCGCCAAAGCGCACACGGCCATTGTTGCCGCAAATCCTCTGATTGCGTCGGATGACAGCAGCAGGACATATTTGGGGAAAAAGGGTGCCCAAAAGGTCGCGGCGACCTTTCCCACAATGAAGCCGATGAACCCCAGACCCAGAGCTTGTTGTAATATCATGCCGGAAATGGTGCGATTGCGCGTGCCAATCAGCTTGAGAACCGCGATTTCGCGGATCTTGCCGATAGTCATGGTATAGATGATGAAGGCGACGATCGCCGCGCTGACGATGGCCAATATGACGAGAAACATCCCGATTTGCTTTGCCGAATTGGCGATCAGTTTTTGGACGAGAATCTCTTCCATCTGGGCGCGCGTATAGACCGTGAGCCGCTGCCAGCGCCGAATGGCAGCCGCTACCGTATCGGCATCGGCGTCGGGGGTAAGAGTGACGAGGACGGCATTGACATTCGTATTGGCCGTTTGCGCGGCGTTGACGGCCACCGCCACCGCAGGGTTGCCGGGCGGGTTGAGCGCAGGGTTTGACGCGGTGCGCGCACGTTGCCGGACAATGGCATCGCTATCACGCTGATATTGCGCCTGTTCGGCATCTTTGAGCGACAGGAACAGCATCGGGTCACCGCCCGACGACACCATTCGGCTGGTCAGCCCGACGATGGAAAAGCTGTTGCGGCGCACCTGCACCCGATCCCCGAGGGCAAAGCCCGTCTTGACGTCGGCCACCGCCTCATAATGCCCCCGCACGATATGGCGCCCGGCAATCAGATGGGTGGGCTGGCCCGGCAATCCGGGTGGTTCCATCTCCATTCCGACGACCATGACACGGACGTCCCGGTCATTATGCGCAATCTGCATAGTCAGATAGGTTATACCCGCCGCTTGCGCGACACCGCGCATCGCGCGGATAGGGCGTTCGCTGTCCTCGGGAAGGCTTGATGGTTCAGCGTAGGGCCCCAAAGTATCGCGCTGCACCACCCACAGGTCGGCATGGCTATTGTCGAGCAAGGCCTGGGCATCATCGACCATGCCGCGATAAACACCCGCCATGGTCAGCGTGACACCGATAAGCAGGCCTAACCCGACGCCAGTCAGCACGAACTTGCCCCAGCTATGGGCGATGTCGCGTCCGGCAAGGCTAATCATGGCAGGCGGTCAACCACAGTGATGCGGCTATTGGCCGACAGCGCACGCGCGCTATGGATGACCACTTGAGCGCCGAGGCGAAGGCCGCTGCGCACCGCTACCCAACCATCGAGGCTTTGCGCCCCCAATTGCACAGGTGTGAAATATAGTGCTCCATCGCGGATGACCCATACGCCCGTCGCACCACCAATTCTATGAACGGCGGCATTGGGGATGGCCAGCGTGCGCGGGCCAGCTGGCAAGGCGATGGTCACTTCGGCGAGCTCGCCAATAGCGGGCGATGTGCCTGTTGCCGCAAAGGCGACCTTGGCTAAAATCTCTTCGGTGACGGTGTCGGCCAGTGGCTCGACACGCAGCACGGTGCCCGCCAGCGGTCGGTTAGCGCGTGAACGCAACACAATTTGCGCCCGCAGCCCAGCGGCTATGCCGTCCGATTGCGTTTGGTCAAATCGTGCATTGACCCATAGGTGTGAGGGATCGACAATTTCCACGACCGCTTGTCCGGCAACGACTATGGTCCCTGGTTCCGCAGCACGGCGGACGACAAGACCTGCGCGCGGCGCGGTCAGCCGCAAATTGGCGCGCTGTTCGACCAATCCGGCGCGTTCAGACCCAGCGCGCCCACGGTCTTGAGCGGCAGCACTACGGTTGGCTTGGGCTGCGGCATATGCGGCCGTAGCAGCGGCGAGTTCGGCTCGGCGCTGGTCGACGCTGGCCCCAGTGACCCAGCCACCCTGCAGCAGGCGTTCGGTTCGCGAAGCCTGTGCGCGGGCGAGTGTTACACGGGCGCTGGCATCTGCAATCTGTGCGGTTGCTGCTTGTTCGAGCGCGGCAGCACGCGCGATGCTACCCGATGCAGCGTTGATCCGCTGGTCTAGGTCGATTGGGTCAATTTGCGCCAACAATTGCCCCGGCTGGACCATGTCGCCGACATCCACCGCCAGCATTGTTACGCGCCCCGCAGTGGTTGGGCCAATCTTTTGCGTATAGCGCGCCTCAACCGTTCCTATGCCAAATAGCGCGGGAGAGATGCTGCGTTCCACCACAGGTGCCACGGTGACAGTGATCGGTGCCAGAGGACCAGAACGAAGCGCGACCCAAACCAACAGCAGTAGCAGAGGGACCAGCACCGCCGCCATCAACAGCGTGCGGCGAGAGAGGGTGAAGGGTAGTTTCATGTTCGTGCTCCCAATCCCGCCAGAAACGGCGGGAACAGCCGATGCGCCATCGCAGGCATTGAAGCGAAATCATCGGCGGCCATCGCTTGCATGACTAACCCCTGGACCATCCCCAGAAACTGGGTCGCAGCGGCGGCGGTATCGGTCGATGGATTGATAAGTGATTGGCTCGCCGCTTGGTCAAGCACGGTCATAACCCGCGCGCGATAGTCGCGCATCAGCGTCATCACCTGCGCCTTGCCAGCCGTATCACCGGCCCGCTGCAATTCTGCAAACACGATGCGCGGGACACCGGGATAGGTCATGATGCAGTCGATATGGGCATCGAACATGCCGCGCAGCCGCCCGGTCGGGGTGGTGCCTGACACGCGATCAAAACGACCCAGTAATTCGCTGGCTGTCCACTCCACGACCGCAGTCCAAATCTGCGCTTTGTCAGCGAAATGGCGGAACAGTGCGCCTTGGGTGACGCCCATATGCGCAGCAATTTGCGCGGTGGTGAGCGCAGCCGGGTTGGTGGTTGCGGCTAGCGCGATGACCGTTTCGACGGTCAGGGCGCGGCGCGACTCAGCGGTAAGGTTTTGACGAGCCATCGCTGGGGTATAGCGATAAGATAGTAATTAGTCACTATCTTTTTATCTATTCAACAACCATCGCTTGACGCCGAGTTAAATTATATCATACGTTCGATATAAATTAGAACGAAGGTGAAGATACGTAATGATTGAAAAGTTGACGTCAGCCTTTGCGGCGCAGCGGGCGGCTTTTGCGCGGGACCGCGCGCCATCGCTTGAGGCCCGGCTGGAGCGGGTGCGGATGCTGCGCCGCATGGTCATCGACCACCGCCAACCGCTGCGCGATGCGCTGGCAGCCGATTTCGGCTCGCACCACCCGTGGCTGGTTGATCTGATGGAGACGGGCCCGGTGATTGGCCGCGCCAACTATTTTATCACCCATCTGCCCGAATGGCTGGCACCCGCGCGCATCGCGCTTGGCCCCGAGCATGGTTCGTCGCACGGCGAGGTCGCTCTGCTGCCCAAGGGGGTGATGGGCAATATCGCGCCGTGGAACTTTGCCGTCGAATCGGCGCTCATCATGTGCATCGACATGCTTAGCGCGGGTAATCGCGTCATCATCAAGCCGTCCGAACTGGCCCCCGCCACCGCAGGCGCCGTCGCCGATGCGGTCGCCGCGCACTTTCCCGCCGACCTGCTGAGCGTGGTGCAGGGCGGGCCGGAACTGGCACAGGCGTTCGCCGCGATGCCGTGGGATCACCTGACCTTTACCGGCAGCCCCAGAGTGGGCCGGCTGGTGGCACAGGCGGCGGCGCGCAATATGGTGCCGGTCACGCTGGAGCTGGGTGGCAAGAACCCGGCGCTGTTCGCGCCCGATGGGGTGAGCGCCGATCTGGTCAAGCTGTTCCTGTCGTTCCGCACGCTCAAGTCGGGGCAGGTGTGCACTTCGCCAGACCATGCGCTGGTCCCGCGCGCGCAGATGGGCGAATGGGTGGAACTGGCCCGCGCAGGCTGGAGCGCTGCTTACCCCGCCTATGTCGGGACCGACCAATGCGTTGGCATCATCAACGATGCGCATTTTGCGCGGTTGACGCGCTATGTCGCGGAGGCGCGCGCGCGAGGCGTGCGCGTGCAAGCGTTGAACGGCGACGCGAGCGATGCGGCGGCGCGGCAATTTCCACTGACGCTGATTATCGACCCGCCCGCCGATCTGGCCTGTATGAGCGACGAGATATTCGGGCCTGTCATTCCGGTCATCCCTTATGACAGCATCGACGATGCCTTTGCGGGTATCAACGCAGGCGAGACGCCGCTGGGGGCCTATATCGCCACGCATGACACAGCATTGGCGCGGCGCTTTATCGAGCAGGTGCGCAGCGGCGGTGCGGCGGTCAATAATTTCGGGCTACAGGGGGGCATGTCGCGCTGCCGTTCGGCGGGCTGGGCAATAGCGGGCAGGGGTGCCATTCGGCACAGCAGGGCTTCCTCAATTACTCTCACGCCAAGTCGGCGTTCTGGGGCGCGTCGGATTCGATAGTCCACGCGGTGCTGGCACCGCCGCTGTCCGGCCTTACCGGCATGGCCGCCGAAGGGATTTACGGATAATGCCCAAGATTGTCGATCATGATGAACGGCGGCAGACCATCGCGGCGGCGGTGCTCCGCGTCATTGCGCAACATGGTGTGCGCGGCGCGGATATACGCAGCGTGGCTCGCGAAGCGGGCTGGTCCACCGGGGTCATCGCGCATTATTATGACGACAAGCAAGCCATGCTGATCGGGGCGCTGCGCGAAGCGGTGCATCATGTCGCACTGGTTATGGCGGACATCACCCACACTTCGGACGGGATGGCCCAGCTTCACGCGATGCTCGAAGCAGGAATGCCTCTGGACGATGAGCGCGCCGCGACCTGCCGCATATTTTACCATTTCGCCGCCGAAGGAATGAACGATGCCGCGCTGTCAGCTGAGCTGGGCGGCTATTATCTGTGGTGGCGAAAAGAGGTCGCCGACACTATTGAGCTGGCACAGGCGCAGGGGCATTTCACCGGGCAAAATGTCATGGCGCTCGCCGAAACGCTGGTGGCACTGGCCGAAGGGCTAGCGATACAGGCGATGTTTGGCGGGCACGCGATTGACCGCGTGACGATGCGGGCAAGGGTAAACGAAGCGATCACCCATTTTGACCTCGCAAATGGTGCGATGACGGGGGTAGGACGATGAGCGCTGCTTTTGATGTGCTCGAACGGGCTGTGCATGATGCTTGGCGTGCAAAAACCCCCCGGTCGGCGGCATGGCATGTGCGCGCAACGCAATCTCTGGTCGCGGGGGTTTCGGGAACGGTGCGCTATTTTGCGCCTTACCCCGCCTATTTTGACGCAAGCGAGGGCGCACACGTCACTGACATTGACGGCAATGACTATATCGACTGTTTTTTATGCGGGGCGTGCCTGATGCTGGGCCACCGCGCACCGACGATGATGGCGGCGATAGAAGAGGCGAGTAGGCGCGGATCGCTCATCCTCAACCCGCGTCATGCCACCGAAACTGCTGAAATGTTGCAGGGACTTGTGCCGGGGGCAGAGCGGGTGCGGTTCCTCAACAGCGGCACAGAGGCGGTGATGACCGCACTGCGCTTTGCCCGCGCATATACGGGCCGTGCAAAGATTATCAAGTTCCTCGGCACCTATCACGGGATGGAGGATCAGGTGCTGAGCGGGCTTGACGGGCGCGGTATCTTGCTGGGTAGCGGGGTTCCGGCAGGGGTGCTGGCCGACATTATCGTGCTGCCGTTCGGCGATGCTGACGCGCTGCACGCGGCGCTGTTAGGCGGCGGAGTGGCCGCTGTGCTGATGGACCCGGTGATGCATCATGGCGGGTTGTGGATTGGCGGCGCGGCGAGCGATTTTCACAAGCTGGCGCGCGAAGCGACCCGCCGCGCAGGTGCTCTGCTGATCTTTGACGAGGTGATTGCGGGGTTCCGCGTCGATAGCGGCGGCGGTCAGCGCTATTTCGATGTGACGGCTGACCTTGCAGTGTTCGGCAAAGCATTTTCGGCTGGCGAAAAATTGGGGGCCATTGTCGGTCGCGCCGATGTGATGGGCGTCGCCGATCCGTCGCGTGATCGCGGCCCTGGCCCGTTCGCCTTTCAAAGCGGGACGGGCAACGACGCCACGGCGGGGCAGCTGTGCGCGCAGGCGGCGATGCGCGAATATGCGCGGCAACAGGCGGGCGGCGGATATGATGCAATCGCGCGATTGGCGCGGCGGCTGGGGGAGGGGTTGAAGGCGGTGTGCGCGGTGCACTCTATTGCGCTCCATTATAATCAAATCGGCCCGATAGTGCGGATATTTTTCACCGATGGTCCCGCGACTTATGCCCTTTGCAGCCGCACCAACCGCAAACAGCTCCATCTGTTTCACCTCGCGTTGTTGACGGAGGGCGTTTTGACAATTCCGGGCAGCGACGATTTTTTCCTCTCGTTCGCGCATAGCGAGGCTGATATTGACGCGATCATCGCCGCCGCCGCGCGGGTGCTGGGGCGGTTCGATTTTGCCGCTGTTGTCGAAGGCGTGATGGAAGGCGGTGCGGCATGAGCGCCCTGCCCATCGCCGAGCGCTGGTTTGAGCGCAAATCGCAGAGTGACGGCATTACCCTATTGTGGGAGCCGCATGTCCACCCGCTGCTGCGCTGTAATATCTGGCATGTCGCGGGGCAGGACCATGATCTGTTGATCGACACGGGGCTGGGCGTCGCCAGCCTAGCCGAGGCGGCGCGCGATTTATTTTGCACCCCGCTCACCGCCGTGCTGACGCACTGCCATATGGACCATGCTGGCGGCGCGCACGAGTTTGAAAGCTGCTGCGTTCATGCTGAGGAGGAGTTGGCGCTGATTGTCGCGGCGAACCGACTACCACTAGACATCAGCATCTATTCGGCGGATGATTTGGCGTGGTTTGCCGACATTGGCTATGACATTTCGGGCGGGTTGCTGAGCGCGATCCCGCACGCCGGGTTCGACATCAAGGCGCATGCAATGCAGCCAGCCAAGGCGTCACGGATAGTGGCCGAGGGCGACATCATCGACACCGGCGATCGGGCGTTCGAGGTGCTGCACCTGCCCGGCCATTCACCGGGGAGCATCGCGCTGTGGGAAGCCAAAACGGGGACGTTGTTTTCGGGCGATGCGATTTATGACGGACCGCTGCTCGACCAGATACCGGGGGCGGATGTGGCGCAGTATATTGCGACGATGGAGCGACTGCGTTCGATGCCCGTCACCGTCGTTCATGCAGGGCATGACCCTAGTTTTGGCCGCGAACGCTTGGTCGCAATCGCCGATGCCTATTTGAAGGGGAAGGCGCTATGACTATCGAAACCATTATCCCACCTATGATGCAACGCGCCTATGACTTTGGCCATTATGCGCCGGCGGTCCGCGCGAACGGTTTTATCTTTTTGTCGGGTATCATCGGCAAGGGTGAAGAGGCGGAAGACGAGTTTCGCAGCGCTTGGGAAAGCGCAGAAATGGTCCTGAATGCTGCCGGGGTGACCTTTGCCGATGTCGTCGATAGCACGCTCTACATCGTCGACTTGGCGGCCAATGCGGCTGTGATGGCGCGGGTGAAGGATGATTTCATCATGGCCCCTTACCCGCCATCGACATGGATCGGCGTGGCAAGCCTCATCCGCCCCGGCGCGCGCGCGGAGATAAAGTTAACAGCGAAGGTGCGCCCATGATCGAGGTTGGTCAGTTGGAACGTCATGTCGGCGCTAGTGTGGCGCGAGCGATAGAAGATGAGCTGGATTGGGAGCATCTGCCCTTTACCCACGCTTCGACATTTTCCGCCGTCAAACTCATCGGTGCCGACCGCGCGGGGTGGGAAGCTGATGTGGTGTTAGCCGACGGGTCAACGATGCGGATGCGGGTGACGATTGACGATGATCGCATGGGCTATGCCAACGCAACCTTTGACGTCGATGGGACAGAAAATGGCCGCACCGTGTGCCGTATCGCAGCATTGGGCGCGGACGCATGCCATATGGCGCTGCGCTTTTTTGTCCCTGATAGAGCGGGGCTGAACCGCGAGGCGGCGGGGGCATTCTATACCGCGATGTGGAACCGGTTGATCGATGAAGACGAGCCAAAGATGATCTATCGTGCGGCGGCTTTGCGGGCAGGGGCTGCACCGCACCGCGACCGCCGCAGCGTGACATTGGCGGATGGCAGCGTCCACGCGGTTCCGCTGGTCTGTCCGCATCAGGGCCTGCCGCTGAACTGCGAGCCAGACGCGGATGGCATATTGCAATGCCCGTGGCACGGCTATCGTTTTGACGTGCGCACGGGGGCGTGCATCAGCGGGCGGATCAAAGGCTTTCGGACATAGATATGGAGCAAATCAGTCAAATCCTAAAGGACAGCAAAATGGCTTCCATCTCGAACCGAACTGCCTTTGGAGATAGCAATACTATCCCCTGCATGCATTTCGGCCCGATATGTTTGCCCTTTTGCTGCCTCAGCCGTGCGATTAATGGGTCCTGACCCTAAGGTTGCAACATCGGCCGCAAATAGCGCCCTGTATAGCTGCGTGGGTTAGCGGCGACATCCTCTGGTGTGCCCTCCGCCACAATCTCACCGCCATTGACGCCGCCATCGGGGCCAAGGTCGATGATCCAGTCGGCGGTTTTGATGACGTCAAGATTATGTTCGATGACGATCACCGTATTGCCCTGTTCGACTAGCGCATGGAGCACCTCGAGCAGTTTGCGCACATCATCAAAATGCAGGCCCGTGGTCGGCTCATCAAGGATATAGAGTGTGTTGCCCGTGGCGCGGCGCGATAATTCCTTGGAGAGCTTGACCCGCTGTGCTTCTCCGCCCGACAGCGTCGTCGCCTGTTGCCCGACCTTGAGATAGCCAAGGCCGACCTCCTCGAGCATCGCCATCCTGTCGCGGATTGCGGGCACCGCCTTGAAAAAATCGGTCGCGTCTTCGACGGTCATATCGAGAATGTCGGCGATGCTGCGTCCTTTGAACTTCACCTCGAGCGTTTCGCGGTTGTAGCGTTTGCCGTGGCATTGCTCGCACGTTACATAGACGTCGGGCAGGAAGTGCATCTCGATTTTAATCAGGCCGTCGCCCTGGCACGCCTCGCACCGCCCACCCTTGACGTTGAAGCTGAAACGGCCGGGCTTGTAGCCGCGTGCGGCGCTTTCGGGTAGGCCGGCAAACCAGTCGCGGATGGTGGTGAAGGCACCTGTGTAAGTCGCGGGGTTGCTGCGCGGGGTGCGGCCAATCGGCGATTGGTCGATGTCGATGACTTTATCGAAATGTTCGAGGCCGGTGAGCGCATCATGCGGCCCGGCGATGACCCGCGCGCCGTTCAATGTGCGGCTGGCGGCGGCTTGCAGCGTGTCGATGATGAGCGATGATTTGCCAGAACCGGACACACCGGTGACGCAGCAAAATGTGCCCACTGGAATGCGCGCAGTGACGTTTTGAAGATTGTTGGCGCGCGCACCTGTCAGCTCGATGAACTTGCCCACGCGGGCGAGCGCCGTCAGGTGTTTCTTGGTGGGTTTGGTCAACGGTTTGGCCCGGGTGCGGATCTGGCTACCATCGCCCTTGGCGGCGATGCGGCGTTCGGTTGGCACCGGGATGCTGCGCCGTCCGGTAAGATAATCTGCCGTAAGGCTGTCCTTGGCCGTCAAGATGGCGTCGAGTTCGCCCTGCGCCACGATATGCCCGCCATGGGCGCCTGCGCCCGGCCCCATGTCAACAATCCAATCGGCGGCGCGGATCGAATCCTCGTCATGCTCGACGACGATAACGGTGTTACCAAGGTCACGCAGCCGCCGCAATGTGACCAACAGTCGATCATTGTCGCGTTGGTGCAGCCCTATGGACGGTTCATCCAAAACGTATAAAACACCGGATAGCCCCGAACCTATTTGGCTCGCCAAACGGATGCGTTGTGACTCGCCGCCCGATAATGTGCCGCTGGTGCGGTCGAGGTTAAGATAATCGAGCCCGACATTGTTGAGAAAGCCGAGCCGTTCGACAATTTCCTTGAGGATCGGGGTGGCGATTTGGCTCTGTTGCTTGTTCAGATGTGGCCCGAGCGCGCTAAACCATGCCAGCGCGTCGGCGACGCTGCGCCGCGCAGACAGGCTGATGTCCTCGCCCGCGATTTTGACTGCGCGCGCTTCGGGTTTGAGCCGTGCACCGTGGCAGGTTTCGCAGGCGTGCGGCTGTTGATATTTGTTCAACTCCTCGCGCATCCATGCGCTTTCGGTTTGCAACATGCGGCGGTTCAAATTGCCGATAACCCCCTCGAACGGCTTGTTGACGCTATAGCTTTTGCGCCCGTCCATGAAGGTCAGCGTGACGGCTTTACCGCCGCTGCCGTGCAGAATGATGAGGTGTGCCTCGCCCGATAGATCCTGCCACGGCGTTTCGAGGTCAAAGCCATATTCGCGGGCTAAGCTGGCCAGCACTTGCATATAATAGGGGCTGGGCGGATTCGATTTTGCCCATGGCACCACCGCCCCTTTTTTGAGCGACAGCGCGTGGTTGGGGACGACCAAATCCTCGTCAAACTCCAACCGCTCGCCCAGACCGTCGCACGCGGGGCACGCGCCCTGCGGCGCGTTGAAGGAGAACAGGCGCGGTTCAATTTCGGCGATGGTGAAGCCCGAAACGGGACAGGCGAACTTCTCGCTAAATACGATGCGGTTGGTAGGTAGTCCGGCGTTCTTCATCGCCCCAGCGACCGCCATATCATCCTCACGTCCCGCTACCACGCCATCGGCTAGATCGAGATAGACCAGCCCTTCGGCCAGTTTCAGCGCGGTTTCAAAACTGTCGGCAAGCCGGCCCTCTATGCCGTCACGCACGGCAATGCGATCGACCACCACCTCGATGTCATGTTTGTATTTTTTGTCGAGCGCAGGCGCGTCGTCGATGTCGTAAAAGGTGCCGTCGATGCGCACCCGGGTAAAGCCGTCCTTTTGCCACAGCGCCAATTCCTTGCGATATTCGCCCTTGCGCCCGCGCACCACTGGCGCGAGCAGATAAGCGCGTGTGCCATCGGGCAAAGCCATGACACGATCGACCATCTGACTGACCGTTTGCGCAGTGATCGGCAGACCCGTCGTGGGCGAATAGGGTATGCCGACCCGCGCCCATAACAGCCGCATATAATCGTATATTTCGGTGACGGTGGCGACGGTCGAACGCGGATTGCGCGACGTGGTTTTCTGTTCGATGCTGATCGCGGGGGACAGGCCGTCAATATGCTCGACGTCCGGCTTTTGCATCATCTCAAGGAATTGGCGGGCATAGGCCGACAGCGATTCGACGTAGCGCCGCTGCCCCTCGGCATAGATGGTGTCGAACGCAAGCGATGATTTGCCCGAACCGGATAGGCCGGTGATGACGATTAGCTTGTCGCGCGGTAAATCAACATCAAACCCTTTAAGGTTGTGCTCGCGCGCGCCGCGCACGCTGATGTGGGTCAGACTCATATGCTGCCTGTTCCATATTTGTTCGGAAAGGGCAAGGGGTGTTGGTGCCTGTCGCAATCATGACATAACCATTCAGCCGAAGTGTGTTGCTATAGTAACTCACTCCGGCTATCAATCTGCCCATGGAGGATAATTTGATGGCGTCTGAAATCATGTTGGGTGACGATGGGTGGTTGAAACCCAGAAGAGGGCGCTGGGTGCGGGCTGTGGTCTGGATGATCGGTTTGGCGGTGATGTGTGTCCTTGCTTTCAATATATCAGCTGATGCCACCCTTCGCCTATCGGCCTTTTTGTCGGGTGACGTCTTTACCACCCGCGCCGCTGCGCCGCCGGGGGCTCGTTTGTTTGCAGTCTGCGTCGGGTCGATGGCGATGCTCGGCACATATGCTCTAGCGGTCCGCCTCGGCGAGCGGCGTAGCGCGCCTGAAATTGGTCTGAGGAGTCTCGTGCCGGAAACGGCAGCGGGCATTGCTCTTGGGACTGCATTGATGACGGCGATCATCGGCCTGTTGTGGAGTGCTGAATGGGTTGAAATAACAGCAAGACCCGTAACCCATATTGCTGAATCGCTCAAACAGACGGTGCAGTCGGCAGTGATCGAAGAGGTGCTGGTCCGGATCATCGTTTTCCGACTGCTTTGGCGCGCTGCCGGCGTTTGGCCAGCGTTGATCCTAACTGCGCTTTTGTTCGGCGGCCTTCATTTATCGAACCCCGATGCAAGTATCTTTTCTGGGCTATGTTTGGTGGCAGGAGAGGGGATTGGCGCGGGGCTATATTTGCTGACGGGTCGGGTGTGGATGGCGATTGGGATGCACGCTGGTTGGAATTTTGCGCAAGGGTGGATTTTTGGCAGCGCCGTGTCGGGACTGGATGATTTTGCTGGCGGGCCGTTACAAACGAGCCCGGCCGAAGGGGTTTCGGCGATACTGAGCGGCGGTGGATTCGGGCCGGAATCGACGCTGGCAGCGTTGCTTATCTCGTTGCTTGCTAGCATAGCCTTGCTGGGTATAGCATGGCGCAAGGGTCGATTTGCGGTAACCGCTACCGAATGATGGTGATCGACTTGGTCTGCGGCATAGCCATTCCCTGACAAATCTGTTCATTTGCTGTGCAGCAGGATTATGGAATAGTATCATCATTGAAGCAGTGAATATCAGGGGCCTGGAAATGCGTGGCACGTTAAGCAAAATGAGCAAATTGGCGGGGGGAACCGCGCTGGCACTGGCGCTTAACGCCTGTGTCGTCGCGGATTATGGCAATGGCCCCGGCTATGCCTCGCCTCGCCCCAGCAGTAGCTATGAGCCGCGCCGCGCCCCCGTTTTCAACGATGCCTATTATACCATCGATCAGGCCGATGGCTTTGCGTCGGCTATTGGGTCGTCGCCGCCCGACTATAGCTTTCGCTATGGCCGCAATGATGCATGGATGTGGAATGGCGTGCGCGGTGAATCACTGATTATGGAGTCGGGTCAGCGCGGCGATGTGCAATATTATTTTCAGCCGCGCGGCTCGCTGCCCTATCTCATCCGCGACGAGGATGACATCAGCTATGGCTTTGACCGGGGCTACCTTGTCGCTGTTTTTGGGCCAGACGGGACGATCATTGCCGATGGCTCCAAAGCATCGGATCGCGACTATGCAGAGCAATTGTTAGGCCGCGCACGCGAATTGCTGTTCGCGTCGCAGCGGCGCGGTTGGGATAGCCGCTCCGCGCGCAGCTGGTCGAGCAGCTTTGGCATCGATTTCATCCTCAACAGTGGTTGGGGTGGCGGGTGGCGGGGGCAACCGGGCTGGAACCCTTATTCGCGCTATGACGATGATTATTATTACTGGCGGCAACAGGAATGGCACCGTCGCCACGACCATGGTGACCGCTATCGCGATTGGTATCGGCGTGGCGGACGCAACGCGCCCCCCGTTTATGCACCGCCCGTCTATACCGAAACGCCGCACACACGGCCAGTTCTGGGCGACAGCGCCGGGCCGATCATGGATGCGGGCGGGCGTGATGGCCCGCGTGAAGGGTTGGGTGGTGGCATCGCCTTGCCACCTGCACTCGTTCCTCCGACACATGTGCAGCCCGATGCGCCTGTGCCGCCACAGATCGCAGTTGATCCGCGCACGATCGAAGATCCACGGGTCAGTGAAGAACCGCTTCGCCGTCGCCCGCGACCCATCCCAAATGAGGGCGCAGTGGAGCGGGTGCGCCCGCAAAATGAAGTGATTTCGGTTGACCCACAGCCAGGCAGCGCCCCCACCGATATGGGCCGACAACAGGAGTTTGGCCGCCAGCGCGAAGCGGCGCGGCAACGCCAGGTGATTGAAGATCAGCAATTGCGTGAAGAACAGAGCCGCGTGCAAGCCGAGATGGAGCGCAGCCGCCAGCAGGGGTTGGAGCAAGCGGGCAGAACGGAGCGCGAGCGTGGCGCGCGCGATGATGCACAGGCACAATATGAGCAAAGCCGCGTCTGGGAAGAGCAGCGCCGTATCGAAGAACGGGACCGTCAGCTGGCCGAGCAAGATCAGCAACGTCAAGCCAATGAGGCAGAATTGCGCCGCTACCAAGCGCCGCAGGTCGAGGCTCCGCGTTATCAGGCTCCGCAAGCTGAAGCACCGCAGGTTGAGGCTCCGCGTTATCAGGCTCCGCAAGCTGAGCAGCCACGTTATGAGGCTCCACGCGTAGAATCCTCGCCGCCACCGCCACCGCAAACGGCTCCTCCTCCCCCACCGCCGCAAGTGGACACGCCGCCACCTCCGCAGCGCCATCAGCGCCCGCAAAATGTGGATGACGGGAACGAGCGACCGGACTAGGGTCCGCTAGCTGGGCACCCCAGCTGGAGATTGATGATGCGCGCACATTATAGAGTTCGGTTCGGCGTGGCTGCGATGCTGGCGAGCGCGATGTTCGTCACGGGAGCATCGTCGCAAAAACCGCCCGCCGCCGCTCCAGTCACTGTGCCCGCCGAGGTTGTGGTGGAAAAGCCCGGCGATCCGGGGACGAGCGAGCTCAACCACGATGCCGCCGCCGATGCATCGCTCCAGAACGCCGCCAATCAGGCGAGCGCTGCCGAATATGCGCGGGC
>CXWL01090861.1_pt1 | contig 40887 bp, 38 predicted proteins | sample 590931 | NCBI WGS metagenome assembly CXWL01 (sample SAMEA3498368, study PRJEB10139) | groundwater metagenome | biome: water well; material: biofilm material | place: Germany | collected 2015-04-27 | reverse complement strand
GCATCCAGGGTCCAGTTGCCCGCGAAATAGACATCCTGCGATTTGGTCGCCAACTCGTTGAGCTGGCGGCTCGCCTCGGTACCGAAGTTGATGAAGCGGTTGCCGCTGTTCGGCACGCCCGCTGGGGTACCGGCGGGCAAGGGGCCACCGAACGACAGTGCCATCGACGGCAGGAAGGCGTTGTTGGCGTTGTGCTTCATGCTCGAGTCGGTCGACACGCGCAGCTCGGTCGAGAAAGTCGGGGTCCAGTCGGCAAACCATTGGGCGACGGTCGATTCGAACGATTTCTGCTCAGTCCACAGGTAGGACTGCAGCGCAATGCCGCTGGCCGAGTAACCGGAGAACTGCGGCTCGGCCTGCTCGGTCTTCTGGTAACGCAGGCTGGCGCGGTGGTCGTCGCTGATGTTCCAGTCGAGCTTGGCCAGGCGGTCAGTGACCTTCAGCGAAAGGCCCGTAGGAACATCGCTCGAGCCGGCGTCGAAGCCGTACTTGGCTTTGGCGATGCTCTGCAGGCTGGCGATCGAGCTCGGCGTGATCGCGGTATTGGTCAGGTTGGCGCTGCCCAGCGGACCGAAGGTCGGCGAGGCGCGCGAGCTGGTCTGGTCTTCGGCGTTCAAGAAGAAGAACAGCTTGTCCTTGACGAGCGGGCCGCCGAGGGTGAAGCCTTTGGTCTTTTCCTGGTATTTCGGGGTGTCGGTGTACTCGCCGGTGGTGGCGTTGAAACGCTTGCCGGTCGTGCTGTCATCGCGATAGACGCTGTAGATGCTGCCTTTCCACTCATTGGTGCCGGACTTGGTCACCGCATTGATGTTGGCGCCGGTGTAGCCCTTTTGCGACACGTCGTAGTTCGAGATATTCACCTGGACCGACTGGATCGCGTCGATCGAGATCGGCTGCTTGGCGGTCGGGGTGCCGTTCGCTTCGAGGCCGAAGCGGTCGCTGATGCTCACGCCGTCGACGGTGATGGTGTTGAAACGCGAGTTCTGGCCGCCGGCCGAGATTTCGCCGCGTTCCTTGTCGGTCTGCGACAGGCGCGGGTCGTTGCGCGCATAGTCGGCCAGGTTACGCTGGACCGAGCCCAGCGCGTTCAGTTCGCCACGGCCGATATTGGTGCCGGCGCCCATCGAGGCCTTGTTGAATTTTTCCGAGGCGCGCGCGCCGCCGATGGTGACGACCTGGATTGGCGCGCCCAGTTGGGCATCGACGCTGGCCGTTTCAGCGAGCTGAAGGTAGACGCCTTCGCGCTTTTCGGTGACGCCGTCTTTGGTGATGATGATCGTGTACGGACCGCCCACGCGCAGGCCACGGGCCGCATAGCGGCCTTCAGCATCGGCTTTGACGTTGCTGACCGAACCGGACTCGGTGTGGACGATGGAAACCGTCGCGCCCGCCGCCGGCTTGCCGTCGGCGCCCGAAATGCGGCCGCCGATAGCCGACGTAGTGTTCTGTGCAAACGACGGCGCTGCGGACAGTGCGATAGACAAGGCTAACGCCAGCTTGGTCAGCCGGATCCGTTTCTGATTGATCATTGTATAACCCCAATAAAGACTGATTTTATGTGATTCCTGTGCAGAATTTCCGCCAGGAAATTTTCTCTTACTTTTTCTGCCCCAGCCGCGACAGCAGTGCCGCCTGTCGTTGCAACGCCAACAAGGCGCCGTCTTGCGGTGCTTCCCCCTGGATCCGGTGCCCCGCCCCTTGCGTGGCGCGCCGTCATCCTATCAACGCCGTATTTCACCCAGATGACAGTAGCGCGCCTACAACAAAGTTGCGATTTAACCTTTCCCATCGGTCAACTATGCATGACCCCCAAACTGCTGGCAAATATGTTTTCGCTTCCCCATTTATATTTTTTTGCAATAAATTGACGAGCGAGCTGCCGGTTTTGGACGGTCTGTAGCTGTACGCATTGAATGAAAATATTATAAATGAGGCATTCCAGGCTGAAATTTTTTCCTGGGAAATTTTCAAAAATGCCTATGGGAACCTGCCATTGTGTAGCAGGAAGACCACANNCGCCGCCGGACGCGTTCAGCGCGCTTGCGGCGCCCGGTCGCGCTGCCGCAGGGCGGCGATGGCGGCCTCGAAACGGACAAAGCGCTGGTCGAGCTGGCGCATCAGACGTTGCTTTTGCGAATCGGGAAGGAAGGCATAGCGCACGCTGTCGTAGGACAGCTTCTTCACCTCGGCATAGGCCGGTTTGTAGCGGCTGGCGAACAGCATGTATTCGTGCGAGAGATCATGGCGGGTGACGCCGGCGTCATCGGTCGAGATGACGAACGGCACGCCGTGCTTGCGGTACAGCGTGACCGGATGGTTGGCGCCGCTGACGCCGTTGATGAATTCGTTGCTGGTCAGGTTGACCTCGACCGGCACGCCGGAGGCGCGCATCTTTGCCATGATGGCCAGCACGTTCGACTCGTGCGCCAGGTCGATGCCGTGACCGATACGGTCGGCGCCGGCCAGGTTGACGGCCTGGTCGATATGGAACCTGAGCCCTTCGGGGGGCACATCGCCGAGCGCCAGCTCGCCGGCGTGCAGCGCCACCTTGACGTTCGGATACTGCGTCTTGAGGAAGCGGAACATCTGCATGTGCAGCGTGTAGTCGCGCATCGACACGGCCTGGCTTTCCTGGCCGACGATGTTGACGCCGACCACCAGCGCGCTCTGGCTGGCCGCCTTGAAGGCGGCCACCATCGAGGAGAACACCTGGGATGGCGCCAGCAGGCGCAGCACGTAGGCCTGGTAGCGCATGGTGAACTGTTCGTCGTCGATGCCGGCGGCGGCGTCGGCGATCTTGGCGACGTAGTCGGTGACGCCGCGGTTGAAGCCGGCGTCGGCGTCGAGCACGGCCAGCTGACTGCGCATCAGCGCGGTGAAGACGGCGTCATCCTGGCCCTGCTGCCACGCGCGGGCGTCGAAGGCGCCATCCTGGACAGACGGCGCCAGCTTGAACATGGTTTCGATATAGCTGACGTTTTCGGCGATGGCGCGCTGTTTCAGCGTCAGCAGGCCGTCGTGGAAATTGGCGTTCGAGACCGGGCCGAAGAAGCCGAAGGTCTGGAAGAACTGGCGGTCGGGCGGCGGCTGGACCGCGCCGTGGTTGTGGAAATCCTTGCTCGACCAGCGCTGCAGCACCTCGCGGTAGGTGAAGTCGTCGGCCACCAGTTCGCCCGACGACAGGCAGGTGCGCTGGGCCGGCGGCAGCGCGCGTTCGGCGTCGATCACCGCCTTGCTGGTTTCGATCCGGTAGCTCAGCTTGTTGACGCACAGGCCCTGCTTGTCGAGGAACTCGACGTACTGCTCGGCGTACAGCGCGCCCGAATAATGGTGGTGCAGGTCGGCGCCCTTCGGCATCTGCGCGAAGAACATGGTCAGCTCGGCCAACTGCGGCGCCGGCCCGGCGACCAGGGCGTCGAGGTAGTGCGCGGTAGCCGCTTCGTTGCCCCTGGGCGCCGGCCCCTTGGCGCTGCCGTCGGCGGCCGTGCCGGCCAGGGCCAGGGCGATCATCACGCTGCTGAATGTCTTCTGCATTTTCTGTTCTTTCGGTATAGGTTGAGCGCGCCGGCGGGTTTTCCTGCGCGCTACTTTATAGCCTTCATGCCTCGTTTGCAACATCGGCCGGGAGCCGTTGAACGGGATTTCGCGTGTTGCTTTTCGGCATTTTCTACTGGCGCGGGCGTATAATGGCAGACAGAAAGTTGCCGATTCCTTGACCCTAACGGGTTGACGACGGGCAACACATCCTATCTACTGTGGAGTGCGCAGCCCAGAGGCGCACTTTCCTTTTTGTCATTGATCGGGGCTTTATTCATGTCGAAGGTCACGTTCCTCAGTGCGGAGCTCTTCAACGCCGTCAAGCGCGATGTGTCCAAGCACATCAAGAAGAAGCTGCGCGGCATGGAAATCGACGTTACCGACATGGAACTGCACAACTCGTCGCAGACCAGGACGCTGCGCGTGTATGTCACGCTCAGCCGCACCACCAACCTGAAGGCGCTGTACCTGGCCGAATCGATGATCTGCAAAGAGCTGCAGGACGAGTTCGAGATGCAGCCGCACGCGTTTTACTGGCGCTACCTGCCCGAAGAAAAAATGGCGGACGAAGCAGCGCCGCCGCCGCCACCACCCGCAACCTGAACAGAACCGCCATGGCTAGCCAAAAAATTCTTGTAGTCGACGATTCGCTGTCGCAGCGGCTGGTCCTGGACGCCCTGCTGACCAAGGAAGGGCACCGCGTCATCATGGCCAATGACGGCGAGGAAGCGGTCGCCAAAGCGAAGAGCGAGCTGCCGGACCTGATCATCATGGACATCATCATGCCCGGCCTGAACGGCTTCCAGGCCACGCGCGCGATCACCAACGACGAAACCACCTGGCACATCCCGGTGATCCTGCTAACCAGCAAGGACATGGATTCGGACCGCATCTGGGCGCTGCGCCAGGGCGCCACCGCGTTCCTCAACAAGCCGCTCGACCACGTCGCCCTGATGGCGCTGATCGAGACGCTGGCCTAGCTGCGCACGCCCCTCACTGCTGGTGTCAGGTCTGACATTCGGACATTTTTCTGGTGTCAGGTCTGACATTCGGACATTTTTCTGGTGTCAGGTCTGACATTCGGACAAAAACAGGCTCCTATGCGGCCTCCGCCGTGTCCCGAGCGTATCGATCATTTTCCACAAGTGCATCACCTTGGCATCCCCGGCGAGAGAATGTCCGAATGTCAGACCTGACACCGGCNNTTTTGTCCGAATGTCAGACCTGACACCAGCGTTTTTGATTAGGCCGGCTGGCGTTCGTGCACCTTGCGGCCGGCTGAATAGGTGGCGCGGATCGCGCGGTCATCGCCCAGCAGCGCTAGCGCAAACAGCTGTTCTTCCAGGTTATCGCAGCGCGCGCTGCGGCGCGCCAACAATGGCGTCGCCCGCGGGTCGAGCACGATGAAGTCGGCCTCGGCCCCCGGCGCGAAACTGCCAATCGTCCCTTCCAGCTGCATGCTGCGCGCCGCTCCCAGCGTGGCCAGGTAGAACATGCGCAGCGCCGGCAGGTAGCTGCCCTTCATGCGCGCCACCTTGTACGCTTCGTTCATGGTCTGCAGCATGCAGAACGCGGTGCCGCCGCCGACGTCGGACGCCAGCGTGACCGACAACGCCGCCGCGTCGGCGCGCTCGAAGTCGAACAGGCCGCTGCCCAAGAACAGGTTCGAGGTCGGGCAGACCGCCGCCGCCGCGCCCATCTCGGCCATGCGGGCGAAGTCGCGGTCGTCGAGCCAGATGCAGTGGCCGAACATGGCGCGCCGGCGCAGCAGGCCATAGTGGTCGTAGACGTCGAGGTAGCTGCGCGCGCCCGGGAACAGCGATTTGACCCAGGTGCATTCATCCGGATTTTCCGACACGTGGGTCTGGATGAAGGTGTCCGGGTAAGCGGCTGCCAGTTCGCCCGCCAGCTGCAACTGCGCTTCGGTCGACGTTGGCGCAAAGCGCGGTGTGATCGCATACAGCGAGCGGCCGCGCTTGTGCCAGCGCTTGATCAGCTCTTCGCTGTCGCGGATGCCACCTTCCGCGGTATCGGCGAGGAATTCGGGGCAGTTGCGGTCCATCAGGACTTTGCCGGCGACCATGCGCAGGCCGCGCGCTTCGCTCGCTTCGAAAAACGCGTCGACCGATTCCTTGTGCACGGTGCAGTAGACCATCGCCGTGGTGGTCCCGCAACGCAGCAGCTCGTCGAGGAAGAACTCGGCCACTTCGCGGCCGTGGGCCTGGTCGCAGAACTGGCGCTCGGTCGGGAAGGTGTAGGTCTCGAGCCACGGCAGCAGGCCAGGCGCCGGCGAGGCGATCATGTCGGTCTGCGGGAAATGCAGGTGGGTGTCGATGAAGCCGGGCATGATCAGCTTGCCGCGGTAGTCGACGATCTCCGTATCGGCGGGCAGCGCCGGCGCCAGCTGGGCGTAGTCGCCGGCGGCGTGGATCTTGTCGCCGTCGACCAGCAGCAGGCCGTCCTCATGCCAGGAATAGGCATGTTCGGCAAACGCCGGATCGGCGTGAAAATGCAGCAAGCTGGCACGGTAGGCCCGCAGGTGGACAGGTGTTGCGATGGACATCAGGTACTTTCTTGGTACATTCGGGAGGAGCCTACCAGCCTAATCAGCGGCGCGCCAGCGTCCGCACGCGCAGCCGCTTCCCACAGGATCAACAATTGGGCCGACACCGAGGCGGCTATCACCGCCGGCTCCTTGCCAGTGATGCCGGGCAGGCCGATCGGGCAGGCCATCGCGTCGATGCGCGCCGCGTCGAAGCCGCGCGCGCGCAGCCGGTGCTCGAACTGCTTGCGCTTGGTCTTCGAGCCGATCAGGCCGAACCAGCCGACGTCGGGGCGGGCGAGGATCGCTTCGGCCAGGCGCTGGTCGAGCGCGTGGCTATGGGTCATGACGAGGTAGCTGGCGCCGGCGGGCGCGCTGGCGACCAGGTCTTCGGGCGCATCGGTCGCTTCGATGCGCACATTGTCGGGGACGGATTCGGGGAACATGTCGTCGCGCTCGTCGACCCAGGTGATGGTGCACGGCAGGTGCGCGAGCGCGCGCACGAGGGCGGCGCCGACGTGGCCGGCGCCGAACAGCACCACATGCGCGCGCGGCGCCAGCACCGGGGCGACCAGCCAGCGGCGGCCGTCCTGCTCCTGCATCACATGGGCGCCGCGGGTGCGCGCGAATACAGGAGCGGGCGCGCCGGCGAGCTGCCTGCCGGCGCCATCGAACAGCGCGCCATCGGCGGCGCCGTCGAGCGCGGCCAAGCGCCAGCTGTCTTCGGTGCGGCGCGCGACCAGCAGTTCGGCCTGTGCCGGGTCGACCAGTTCGAACGCCAGGTGCACTACTCCGCCGCAGCATTGGCCCAGGCTAGGCCCGAGCGCGAAGCGTTCGAAGTGGCGCGCGCGGCCGTCGGCGAGCATGGCGCGCGCAATCTCGATGGCGCGCAGTTCGAGGTGGCCGCCGCCGACCGTGCCGGCCAGCTCCGATCCGGCGACCAGCATGCGGGCGCCGGGCTCGCGCGGGCCCGAGCCCTCGACGATGGCCACCGTGACCAGCACGGAGGGCACGCGCGCGGCGAGCTTCCAGTCGTCCATCAGGCCGCCCCGTCCAGCGCCGCTTCGACGGCGGCGATCGACATGAGGATTTCTTCGCCGGTGGCCGGGGCGTTGAGCGGCGGGTTGACGCGATGGCCGCCGACCGCCGACACCGCGTCGCGGATGGCGAAAAATACCGAGAACGGCAGCAGCAGCGGCGGTTCGCCTACCGCTTTCGAGCGGTGGATGCTGTCGGTGACGTTGATGTTGTTGAACAGCTTGATGCGGAAGTCTTCCGGGCAGTCCGACACGCCGGGAATCTTGTAGGTGGACGGCGCGTGCGTCATCAGCTTGCCGCCGGCGTTCCACCACAGCTCCTCGGTGGTGAGCCAGCCCATGCCCTGGATGAAGGCGCCCTCGACCTGGCCGATGTCGATGGCCGGATTGAGCGAGCGGCCGGCGTCGTACAGCGCATCGGCGCGCAGCAGCTTCCATTCGCCGGTCAGGGTGTCGACCACGACTTCCGACACCGCGGCGCCGTAGGCGAAGTAGGAGAACGGATTGCCGCTCATGGTTTTCGGGTCCCAGTGCAGGCCAGGGGTCGCATAAAAGCCGTCGGACCACAACTGCACGCGCGCCAGGTAGGCCTTCTGCACCAGTTCCGGAAAACGCACTTCGTGGCCGTTGACGTACACGGTGTCGGCGGCGAAGCGCACAGCTTCGACATCGCCTCCATACAGTTTGACAGCGTAGGCGGCCAGGCGTTCCCGGATCTGGCGCGCGGCGTCCTGCGCGGCCTTGCCGTTCAAGTCGGCGCCGGTCGAGGCGGCGGTGGCCGAAGTATTGGCCACCTTGCTGGTATCGGTCGCGGTGGCGCGCACGTGTTCCATGTCGACGCCGAGTTCGTGCGCGACGACCTGCATTACCTTGGTGTTGATGCCCTGCCCCATCTCGGTGCCGCCGTGGTTGACCAGGATCGAGCCGTCGACGTAGACGTGCACCAGCGCGCCGGCCTGGTTCAGGTGGGTGACGTTGAAGGCGATGCCGAACTTGACTGGCGTGAGCGCCAGGCCTTTCTTGAGCACCGGGCTGGTGTCGTTGAAGGCGGCGATGGCGGCGCGGCGGGCGCGGTAGTCGCTCGATATCTCCAGTTCGGCGACCAGTTCGTCGATGACGTTGTCGCTCACCACCTGGCCGTATGGAGTGACGTTGCGGCCTTCGCCGCCGTAGAAGTTGATGCGGCGGATATCGAGCGGATCACGGCCGAGGTTGCGGGCGATTTCGTCGATGACGTATTCGATGGCGATGGCGCCTTGCGGGCCGCCAAAGCCACGGAAGGCGGTGTTGGACTGGGTGTTGGTCTTGCCGCAGGCGGCGCGGATGTCGACGTCCGACAAATAATAGGTGTTGTCGAAGTGGCAGACGGCGCGCGTGGCGACAGGGCCCGACAGGTCGGCCGAGTAGCCGGCGCGGGTGACCATGNNGCGGCGGCGCACCACAGCGCGGACTGCGATTCCTTGCCGCCGAAGCCACCGCCCATGCGCCGGCATTCGACCACGATGTTGTGCGAATGGACGCCGAGCGCGTGCGCGACGACGTGCTGCATCTCGCTCGGGTGCTGGGTCGAGCACAGCACCAGCATGCCCTTGTCTTCCTTCGGCACCGCATAGGCGATCTGGCCTTCGAGGTAGAACTGCTCCTGGCCGCCGACATACAGTTCGCCCTTGACGGAGTGCGGCGCGCGCTCGAAGGCCTGCCGGTATTCGCCGCGCTTGAGGTGCATCGGCGGCAGCACGTACGACTGCGCCGCCTTGGCCGCTTGCGGGGTCAGGATTGCCGGCAGGTCTTCATAGGTGATGTCGGCCAGGCGCGCGGCGCGGCGGGCCTGGTCGTGCGTCGCGGCGACGACGATGAAGATCGGCTGGCCGACGTACATCACGACGCCGTCGGCGAAGATCGGGTCGTCGTGGATGATCGGGCCGCAGTCGTTCAGGCCGGGGATGTCGCCCACGCTGTAGACCGCCACCACGCCGGGCGCGGCGCGCACCTTGGAGAAATCGGTCGCGACGATGCGGGCGTGCGGCTTCGACGACAGGCCGAGGGCGCCATGCAGGGTGCCCTGCACTTCCGGGATGTCGTCGGTGTAGGTGGCCTGGCCGAGCACGTGCAGCGCGGCCGATTCATGCGCGCGCGGCACGCCGACGGCGCTCCAGGCGGCCGGTTTGAGGTCGGGGACGCCGGCGTCGTTCATGCTGTTGCTCCTTCGGCGCGGAAGGCGAAGGCGTTGACCGCGCCGGCGCCCAGCGGCTGCTCGCCGCGCGTCTCGAACCAGAAACGGCGCAGCAGGTTTTGCGCGGCCTTCATGCGGTAGGCGCTCGAGGCGCGCATGTCCGACAGCGGCGCGTAGTCTTCGGCCAGCATCGCCATCGCCTCTTTCAATGTCGCTTCGGTCCAGCTGCGCCCGGCCAGCAGCGCTTCGGTTTTGGCAGCGCGCTGCGGCGTGGCCGCCATGCCGCCAAAGGCGACGCGCGGCTCGCGAATGACGTCGCCGTCAAGACGGAAGGCGAAGGCTGCACACACCGCGGAGATGTCCTGGTCGAAGCGCTTGGCCAGTTTGTAGGTGCGGAACCGGACGCCGGCGCGCGGAGTCGGCACGCGCACCGCCTGGACGAATTCGCCGGCCTGCAGGTCTTTTTTCTGGTAGCCGAGGTAGAAGTCTTCGAGCGCCATCGTGCGCACGCCGGCCGGCCCGCGCAGCACCAGCTCGGCGCCGAGCGCGATCAGCCAAGGCATCGAGTCGCCGATCGGCGAGCCGTTAGCGACATTGCCGCCCAGGGTGCCGGCATTGCGGATCGGCAGCGACGCGAAGCGCTGCCACATCTCGGACAGCTGGCCCGGATAGTGTTTGCAGACGGCCTGGTAGGCATCGTCGAGCGTGGCGCCAGCGCCAATCTCGATCATGGCGCCGTCTTCGGTGATGGCTTTCAGCGCGTCGACGTGGCCGAGGTAGATGATGTCGCCGATCTCGCGCAGCTGCTTGGTGACCCACAGGCCAATGTCGGTGGAGCCGGCCAGCAGCAGCGCCTGCGGATGGTCGGCGCGCACCTGGGCCAGCTCGTCGAGCGTGCGCGGGGCGAAGAAGGATTTGCCGCCGACGCTGTAGGTGGCCATGGTGTCGCGCTTCAATGCGGTCAGCTGGGCGGCCAGAGCGGCGCGGTCGAATTCGACACGCGGCAGTTCGCCCATGCGGCGCGCGGCGTCGATGATCGGCCGGTAGCCGGTGCAGCGGCACAGGTTACCGGAGAGGGCGTCGTCGATCTGGCAGCGACTCGGCTGCTTGCCGTCCTGTTTCAGGTACATGCCCCACAACGACATGACGAAGCCTGGCGTGCAGAAGCCGCATTGCGAACCGTGGCATTCGACCATCGCCTGCTGCACCGGATGCAGGGCGCCGTCGGCCTGCTGCAGGTCTTCGACCGAGAACAGCGCCTTGCCGTCGAGCGTGGCGGCGAACTGGATGCAGGAGTTGACCGCTTTCAGGGACAGTTCGCCGTTCTCGAGCGAGCCGACGACAACCGTGCAGGCGCCGCAGTCGCCTTCGGCGCAGCCTTCCTTGGTCCCGATGCAGTGCAGGTCCTCGCGCAAATGCTGCAGGACGGTGCGGGTCGGCGCCAGGTCGCTGACCTCGTGGAGTTCGCCCTGGTAGTAGAAACGGATTGGATCTGACATGCTTGCCTCGGTTTTATCCCAGCTTCCAAGGTTAACACCGCGGACTCACCCGATTATATCGATCCGATGATGTCGGTTATACCTAATATTGCATAATATACGGGTGCGTCTTGCGCCAGTGATCGGCGATGTCGATGCGGCGCGTGATCCACACCTTGTCGTGTTGCTGCACATAATCGAGGAAGCGCGCCAGCGCGGCGGCGCGGCCGGGCCGCCCGATGATGCGGCAATGCAGGCCGACCGACAGCATCTTCGGCTGGTTCAGCCCGGCCGGGTCGCCTTCGGCGTACAGCACGTCGAAGGCATCCTTCAGGTAATCGAAGAACTGGGTGCCGGAATTGAAGCCCTGCATGGCGGCGAAGCGCATGTCGTTGGTGTCGAGCGTGTACGGCACGACCAGTTGCGGCTTGATGGCGCCGTCCACGGCGACCGGGTCCCAGAATGGCAAGTCATCGCCGTAGTTGTCGGCGTCGTAGGCGAAGCCGCCGTGCTCGACGACCAGGCGGCGCGTGTTGGGCGAGTCGCGCCCGGTGTACCAGCCGAGCGGCGCTTCGCCGGTCAGTTCGCGCATGATCTGCACCGCTTCGGCCATGTGGGCGCGCTCGGTCGCTTCGTCGACGTTCTGGTACGAGATCCACTTGAGGCCGTGACAGGCGATCTCGTGGCCGAGCTGGCGGAAAGCGGCGACCGCTTCCGGATTGCGCTTGAGCGCCATCGCCACGCCGAACACGGTCAGCGGCAACTGGCGCTCCTCGAACAGGCGCAGCACGCGCCACAGGCCGGCGCGCGAGCCGTACTCGTAGAGCGACTCCATGCTCATGTGGCGCATCGGGAACGCGGCCGCGCCGATGATCTCGGAGAGGAAGGTTTCCGAGGCGGGGTCGCCGTGCAGCACGTTGTTCTCGCCGCCTTCCTCGTAGTTGAGGACGAATTGCAGCGCGATGCGGGCTTTGCCGGGCCAGGCCGGATGGGGTGGCGTGCGGCCGTAGCCGACCAGGTCGCGCGGATAGTTGTCGTAGGTGCTCATCAGGGCCGTTCGGAATGGAAGGTATATCCTCCATCATATAATGTTCGCAACACCCCGGTATATGATCTGCGCGATAAGCTGCCTCACACACGACATATAGGAAACACGATGGGAAAACTTAGTACGCACGTGCTCGACACCACCCAGGGCAAGCCCGGCGCCGGCGTGCGCGTCGAACTGTACGCCGTCGATGGCGACGCCCGCACGCTGGTCAAGGCCGACACCACCAACGCCGACGGCCGCTGCGGCGCGCCGCTGCTCGAGGGCGAGGCGATGCAGCCGGGCCGCTACGAACTGGTGTTCGGCGCCGGCGACTATTTTGCCGCGCAGGGCGTGAACCTGCCGGAGCCGCGCTTCATCGACCGCGTGACGATCGCCTTCGGGATTGCCCACGCCGACCAGAATTACCATGTGCCGCTGGTGGTGACACCCTGGTCCTATTCGACCTATCGGGGCAGCTAGGGTTCCCAGCCGAACGCGGTCCCGGCGCCGAAGTTTGCTATTCTTGATGCAACAACGCGTCGGGAGTTCCGCATGGCCTTGCACATCGTTCACTTTATCGGGCCCATCAATCATAGTTCGGCCTGCACCGTCCGCAACCTGTGCCTGCAGGCGCTGCAAGGCGGCGCCAGCGAAATCGAGCTGCACCTGTCGACCGAAGGCGGCAACATGACGGCCGGCTTCGCCCTGTATTTCTTCCTCAAGTCGCTGCCGCTGCCGCTGACCACCCACAACATCGGCAGCGTCGAATCGGTCGGCGTGGTGATCTTCCTGGCCGGCCAGAAGCGCTACGCCTGCCCCGGCACCCGCTTCCTGGTCCATCCGCTGCACTGGGGCTTCGGCAACCTGGTGGCAGCCGACCATTCGCGCATCTCCGAGTGGCGCGAATGCCTCGACTTCGATGCCGAGCGCTACGCCAGCATCTTCGAAGAGGCCACCCGCGCCGGCCCGGAGCCGGACGATATCCGCACCCACCTGTTCGGCAACGCGCGCCTGTTCGACGCCGAGCAGGCGCTCGCTGCCGGCATCATCGACGACGTCATCCAGGCGCGCCTGCCGGCCGCCGGCGAGACGTCGCACTGGTGGAACGGCTAGCGCTGCCTGCCGTAGCAAGATTTATGATTTAGCACGACCGTTTCTTTTTCGCCACAATAAACCGGTTGCTGCATTTTATTACCGAAAGACACCAAAGATTGCTTGCGGCAAATGTCCGCAACTATCTACAATGTCTCATCAACATCCCGCAACGGCCCGAAAAACGCCGGTGCGCATCATCTCCCCCTTCTCTTTTCATTATGTTGCACTTGCTACAGGCACTCCTATGACCAAACGCTTCATCGCTTCCCTTTTGACCTTGCCGCTGGCGCTCTCGAGCGCATTCGCACAAGAAACAAACACCGCACCCGTCATCAAGATCAGTGGCTTCGGCACCGCCGCCATGACCTGGTCGAACAGCGACCAGGCCGAATTCGCCCGCCCTAACCAGGCCAGCGGCGTGCGCGAGCAGCCGCGCACCGGCGTCGATTCGAACCTCGGCCTGCAGGCCAGCGTCGAGATCAATCAGTGGCTGTCGGGCACCGTCCAGGGCCTGGTCCGCAAGGATGGCGAAGACGACTTCGGCGCCGAGCTGGCCTGGGCATTCGCCAAGGTCAAGCTGTCGGACCAGTTCAGCATGCGCGTCGGCCGCATGGGCCTGCCGGTGTTCATGATTTCGGACTACCGCAACGTCGGCTATGCCAACACGCTGCTGCGTCCGCCAGCGGAAATGTACTCGCAAGTACCGTTCAATAACATCGACGGTGCTGACGCAACTTACCAGCGCAGCTTCGGCGACACCACCTTCACCGCCCAGCTCGCGCTCGGCCGCACCAAGGCGGCCCTGAATGCAGGCACCGGCAGCATCGTTCACCTGCAGACCAAGGTGATCACCGCGCTGAACCTGGTGGCCGAGCACGGCCCGCTGACGATGCGCGTCGGCCATGCCGAAACGCGCGCCTCGATCGACGACTCGACCGGCCTGAATGCGTTGGTGGCAGGCTTGCGCAAGGCCGGCGCTGGCTACGGCTTCGCCCAATTGCCGGTCCTGGCCGACAACCTCGCCGTCAACAACAAGAAAGCGTCGTTCACGTCGGCCGGCGCGATCCTGGACTGGAACAACGTACTGGTGCAGGGCGAGTACGCCAAGCGCAACACCGCCAGCTACATCAGCGACACCTCGTCCTGGTACCTGATGGGCGGCTACCGGATCGGCAAATTCCTGCCGTACGCCAGCCACGCCAGCCTGAAGTCGAACAGCATCGTCGCCAACACCGTGCCGGCCAGCTGCCCGGCCGCCTACGGTCCGGCCTGCACGCCGACCATGCAAGCACTGTCGGCCGGCGTGACCCGCCTGACGACGACCGGCACCCAGGGCCAGCAAAGCACCGACACGATCGGCCTGCGCTGGGACTTCTACCGTTCGGCCGCGCTGAAGGTGCAGATCGACCGCGTCAAGCCGCAGCATGGCCAGGGCCTGTTCCTGGCGCCGGCCGCCAGCTTCACCGGCCCGGTCACCGTCGGCGCCGTCGCTGTCGACTTCGTTTTCTAAGGATCCGCGATGACAACAATTTTCAAGTCCGTTATTGCCGCCGCCCTGATCGCCGCCGCGGCGCCATCGTTTGCCGAAGTGGTCGCCGTGGTCGGCGCCAAGAGCCCGGCATCGACCATGAGCAACGAGCAGGTCGCCCAGTTTTTCCTCGGCAAATCGTCGTCGATGACGCCGATCGACCAGGCTGAAGGCGCGCCGATCCGCAACGAGTTCTACAAGAAGGTCGCCGACAAGGAAGCCTCGCAGGCCAAGGCGCTGTGGTCCAAGCTGGTATTTACCGGCAAGGCCACGCTGCCGAAGGAAGTCGCCTCCAGCGCCGACGTCAAGAAGGCGGTCGCGGCCGATCCGAAGGCCATCGGCTACATCGAGAAAAGCGCAGTTGACGCCACCGTCAAGGTTGTCCTGACGGCGCCGTAAGCCGCACCGCAACATCCGCAGTACCGGGCCTGTCCCGCCGATTCCGGCGCGGCAGGCCCGTCCAACATCAGGAAGCAAGATGAACATCAAGCACAGGATTTGGGCACTACCCGTCATTTCGACCATCATTTTCGGCCTCGGCGTTGCCGCCAGCGCCAGCATCGCGACCGGCGCGCTGGGCTCGATCCGCACTACCGAACAAGTTGACTACCCGGTGCTCGACGCCGCCAAGGGCATCACGCTCGACGTCGGCGCGGTCGCCGATGCGCTGCGCGACGCCGTCAGCGAGGGCGACAAGGCGCGCATCACGCAGGTTGGCGAACAGGCCGGCAAGCTGCGCACCAAGCTCGCTGCGTTCGGCACGATCGCCGGCCAGGCCGACAACGCGCGGCGCCTGACCAAAGAATTCGATGCCTATTACGCGCCGGCGCTGTCGGCCGCGCGCATCATGCTGGAGATGGAGCAGGGCGATCCGCAAGCGACCGTGACGCGCATGCAAAGTACGCTGGCGACCCTGAACAAGGACCTGGCGGCGACCAACGAGGCGGCGCAGCAACAGTTCAAGGCCGGCATCGCCCACAGCGACGCCAGCGTGCGCAAGGTGGTCAGCGCGATGGTGCTGACCGCGCTGATCGTCGTCGCCAGCCTGGCGCTGGTGTCGTTCTTCGTGGTGCGGGCGATCTGGCAGCAGCTGGGCGGCGAACCGGAATATGCGCGCCAGATCGCGCGCGCGGTGGCCGACGGCGACCTGTCGATGGACATCACCACCGATCCGCAAGACCGCAGCAGCCTGCTGGCGGCGCTGAAGGACATGCGCGCCAAGCTGGCCAACATGGTGGCCGATATCAAGCTGTCGGCCGAGACGATCCAGACTGCCAGTGCGGAAATCGCCAGCGGCAATGCCGACCTCGCGAGCCGCACCGAATCGCAGGCGGGCAGCCTGGACCAGACATCGCGGGCGATGGAAGCGCTGACCGGCACGGTGCGCCAGAACGCCGGCAACGCCAGCCAGGCCAACCAGCTGGTGATCGACGCGTCGAGCATCGCCACGCGCGGCGGCCAGGTGGTCAGTGGCGTGGTGACCACGATGGGCGACATCAACAGCTCGGCCAAGAAGATCGTCGACATCATTTCGGTCATCGACGGCATCGCGTTCCAGACCAACATCCTGGCGTTGAACGCCGCGGTGGAGGCGGCGCGCGCCGGCGAGCAAGGGCGCGGCTTTGCGGTCGTCGCCGCCGAAGTGCGCAACCTGGCGCAGCGCAGTGCCAGCGCGGCCAAGGAAATCAAGGAGCTGATCGGCGATTCGGTCACCAAGGTCAACGCCGGCACGGCGCTGGTCGACCAGGCCGGCGTGACGATGGGGCAGATCGTCGAATCGGTGCGCAAGGTGGCCGACATCATGGTCGAGATCAGCGCGGCCAGCCAGGAGCAGACGTCCGGCATCGAAGACATCGGCCGGGCGATCGTCAGCATGGACGAGATGACCCAGCAGAACTCGGCGCTGGTGGAAGAAGCGTCGGCGGCGGCCGAATCGCTGACCGACCAGACCGGCCAGCTGAACCTGGCGCTGGCGGCCTTCAAGCTGGCCGCCGCCGAGCCGGCAATGCTGGCCCTGCCCCGCGGCTAAGCCAAAAACGCTGGTGTCAGGTCTGACAATCGGACAAATCCCTGGTGTCAGGTCTGACAATCGGACATTTTGGGGCGAAATCCGTGATTCCGGGTCTGACAATCGGCCGTCAGGAAACCTGGCGCGCTGAAAGATAGCCGGTTTGTCCTACCAAACTGCCCGACAGCGGACGAGTCAGCAGCGAAATAATGGGTAAATGTCCGAATGTCAGACCTGACACCAGCGAAATGTCCGAATGTCAGACCTGACACCAGCGGTTGGGGGCGCGCACTGGTCAAACTTGCAAGGACAGCGGGAGTGCCTTAGAATCCGAAGCTCTGCGGCCGCCACCTGGCGCCGAACCTTTCTGGGCCCGGCCCACTCTATGCCCCCTGCTTTTCCATGCTGTTTTTCCGTCGGTGAGCCTTGAATACCGTGCCTCTCTGGGCGCTGGTCGTTGCGCTCATCGTCCTGATCCTTTGTTCGGCTTTCTTCGCGATGGCGGAAACGGCGCTGATGGCGGCCAACAAGTACCGCCTGCGCCACCTCGCCAAGCGCGGTAACAAGGGCGCCATCACCACCCTCTGGCTGCTCGACCGCACCGACAAGCTGTTGTCGCTGGTGCTCATCGCCAATACCCTGATCAACGCCATGGCCACCGCGCTGGTGACCGCCATCGCGATCCTGTTCTTCGGCCACGACGAGAGCGTGCTGACCATCGCCACCGCCGTGGTGGCGTTCCTGCTGATCGTGTTCGCCGAGATTTCACCGAAGGTGATCGGCGCCACCTATCCGGAAAAGATCTCGCTGTCGGCCAGCCGCTTCCTGAAGCCGGCCATGACCGCCGCCAAGCCGGTGATCTGGTTCGTCAACCTGTTCGTCAACGTGGTGCTCAAGCTGTTGCGCATCAAGTCCGGCGGCAACGCGCACCAGCATCGCCTGTCGCCCGAGGAATTGCGCTCGATCGTGCTCGAAGGCGGCAATTTCATCCCGAAAAAGCACAAGAGCATCCTGCTCAACCTGTTCGACCTGGAAACCATTACGGTCGAGGACATCATGACGCCGCGCTCGCAGGTGGAAGCGCTGAACCTGGCGGTGCCGGTGGCCGAGATCAAGCACCAGCTGACCACGTGCTATCACAACAAGCTGCCGGTGTACGAGGGCGAAATCAACCAGATCGTCGGCATCCTGCACGTGCGCAAGGCCGTCGCGCTGCTGAACCAGGAAGAGGAACTGACAGTCGAGCATTTCCGCGAACTGCTGAACGCACCTTATTACATCCCGCAGGACACGGGCGTATTTACCCAGCTGCAGTATTTTCAGGAAAACAAGGAGCGGCTCGGCATCATCGTCGACGAATACGGCGAGGTGCAGGGACTGGTGACGCTCGACGATATCATCGAGGAAATGATCGGTGAGTTTACGACATCGGTGCCGGGCGCCTCGCGCAGCGAAACGTTCGGCTGGGACACCCACGGCGAGTGCCTGCTGGAAGGGTCGACGCCCTTGCGCGACATAAATAAGCGGCTTGGCGTCAACTTTCCGCTGGACGGCCCGAAAACCCTGAACGGCCTGATGCTCGAACTGCTGCAGGAAATTCCCGAGGCGCCCATCAGCCTGAAAATCAGCAATTGCGTCATCGAGGTGATCCAGGTGCAGAACCAGTCGATTAAGGTTGTCAAAATAAAACGGCCACCGGGCCACAAGCGCTTGCTGTAGGCGGTCGCCATCGCACCATTCTGGCGCATGCCATTTCGTCTACGTGGTATGGATGCCTCTCTCCTGCGACAAACCCTTTACAAAAATGATGCCCGGAGGCATGATCCAATGCAGTTTCGCTGTAGTCGTCCATACTGGGCATGGCGAATTTCCGTTCATTATCCCTCCTACATCGCGCGCATATGGCAGCAGTGATCCCGAACACGGCTTCCGGCACCCCAATGTCGGGTCTGGCCCGCGCGTTGACGCAGGCGGGACGGCTGACGCCGGCGCAGGCCGATGCGCTGCAAAAGAAGTCGGTCGCCGACAAGGTGCAGTTCATCGACAGCCTGGTCACGTCCGGCCTGATCGACGCGCGCGCGCTGGCCGTTTTCTGCGCCGAAACGTTCGGTTATCCGATCCTCGACCTGGCGACCTTCAACGTCGCGCTGCTGCCGCCGAAGGTCATCGACGACAAGCTGATGCAGGCGCAGCGCGTGATCGCGCTGGCCAAGCGCGGCAACAAGATGTCGGTCGCCATCTCGGACCCGACCAACACCCAGGCGCTGGACCAGATCAAGTTCCAGAGCGAGGCGACGGTCGAACCGGTGATCGTGCCGCACGACACCTTGCTGGCGCTGCTGGCGGTGCTCGGCAAGAGCGCCGAGCAGAGCCTGCAAGACCTCGCCGGCGACGAGCAGGACATCGAATTCGCCGACGACACGCCGACCGAGGTGGCGCAAGACGCCAACGACATCGAAGACGCGCCGATCGTCAAGTTCCTCAACAAGATCCTGCTCGACGCGATCAACCTGGGCGCGTCCGACATCCACTTCGAGCCGTTCGAGAAGTTCTACCGGATCCGCCTGCGCGTCGACGGCGTGCTGCGCGAACACGCCCAGCCGCCGATCACCATCCGCGACAAGCTGGTGTCGCGCATCAAGGTGCTCGCCAAGCTCGACATCTCGGAAAAGCGCGTGCCGCAGGACGGCCGCATGCGCCTGGTGATGTCGCCGGTGAAGACGATCGACTTCCGCGTCAGCACGCTGCCGACCCTGTTCGGCGAGAAGACCGTGATGCGTATCCTGGATGCGACGCAGGCCCAGATGGGCATCGACGCGCTCGGCTACGACCCGGACCAGAAGGAGCTGCTGCTCGAGGCGATCCAGCGGCCGTACGGCATGGTGCTGGTGACCGGCCCGACCGGTTCGGGCAAGACGGTGTCGCTGTACACCTGCCTGAACGTGATCAACAAGCCCGGCATCAACATCTCGACCGCGGAAGACCCGGCCGAGATCAACTTGCCGGGCGTAAACCAGGTCAACGTCAACGACCGCGCCGGCCTGACTTTCCCGGTCGCGCTCAAGTCGTTCCTGCGCCAGGATCCGGACATCATCATGGTCGGCGAGATCCGCGACCTCGAGACGGCCGACATCGCCATCAAGGCGGCGCAGACCGGCCACATGGTGTTTTCCACGCTGCACACCAACGACGCGCCGTCGACCCTGACGCGCCTGATGAACATGGGCGTGGCGCCGTTCAACATCGCCTCGTCGGTGATCATGATCACCGCGCAGCGCCTGACGCGGCGCCTGTGCACCTGCAAGCAGCCGGTGGCGACCAGCCGCGAGATCCTGCTGGCGGCCGGCTTCCGGCCGGAAGAACTGGAAGGCGACTGGAAGCCGTACGGCCCGGTCGGCTGCGACCGCTGCCTCGGCGGCGGCTACAAGGGACGGGTCGGCATCTACCAGATCATGCCGATTACCGCGGCCATCGAAAAAATCATTCTCGCGCACGGCAATTCGATGGAGATCGCCGCCCAGTCGGAGCTGGAGGGAGTCAAGTCGTTGCGCCGTTCCGGCCTGATGAAGGTCAAGCAGGGGCTCACCAGCCTCGAAGAAGTGCTTGGCTGCACTAACGAATAGGAAAAGTCATCATGGCAAGCTCAGCATCGAAAGCCGGCGCAGCACAGGTCAAGGAAACCGTCTACGCCTGGGAAGGCAAGGACAAGGCCGGCAAGACCGTGCGCGGCGAACTGCGCGCCGGCGGCGAGGCAATCGTCAACGTCACCCTGCGCCGCCAGGGCGTGATGGTCACCAAGATCAAGAAGAAGGTCTACCGCAGCGGCAAGAAGATCAGCGGCAAGGACATCGCCCTGTTCACGCGCCAGCTGGCCACCATGATGAAGGCCGGCGTGCCGCTGCTGCAGTCGTTCGACATCGTCGGCAAAGGCCACTCGAATCCGTCGATGTCCAAGCTGATCATGGACCTGCGTTCCGACATCGAGACCGGCACCAGCCTGAACAACGCGTTCCGCAAGTATCCGCTGTACTTCGATCCGCTGTTCTGCAACCTGGTGGGCGCCGGCGAACAGGCCGGTATCCTCGAAGAGCTGCTGACGCGCCTGGCGGTCTACAAGGAAAAGACCATCGCCATCAAGGCGAAGATCAAGTCGGCCCTGATGTATCCGGTGTCGATCCTGGCGATCGCCTTCATCGTCACCGCCGTGATCATGATCTTCGTGGTGCCGGCGTTTAAGTCGGTGTTCTCGAGCTTCGGCGCCAACCTGCCGACCCCGACCCTGGTGGTGATGGCGATCTCGGAATTCTTCGTCGCCTGGTGGTGGCTCATTTTCGGCATCATCGGCTCGACGCTGTATTTCTTCTTCCAGGCCTGGCAGCGTTCGCTCAAGGTGCAGCGCTTCATGGACGTTACCTTGCTCAAGGCGCCGATCTTCGGCGCCGTGATCCGCAAGGCGGCGATCGCGCGCTGGACGCGCACCCTGGCCACCATGTTCGCCGCCGGCGTGCCGCTGGTCGAAGCGCTCGACTCGGTCGGCGGCGCGGCCGGCAACGCGGTCTACCTCGACGCCACCCGCAAGATCCAGAACGAAGTGAGCACCGGCACCAGCCTGACCGCGGCGATGCAGAACTCCAACGTGTTCCCCAACATGGTGACGCAGATGGTGGCGATCGGCGAAGAATCGGGCTCGCTCGATGCGATGCTCGGCAAGGTCGCCGATTTCTTCGAAGAGGAAGTCGACGAAGCCGTCGCCGCCCTGTCGTCGCTGATGGAACCGCTGATCATGGTGATTCTCGGCGTGCTGATCGGCGGCCTGGTGATCGCCATGTACCTGCCAATCTTCAAGCTCGGTTCGGTCGTTTAAGTTTCTCCTGCGCGCCGTCCGCTGCTTGCCTGCGGACGGCTGCGTTTCGATCTGCCTCAAGGCTTGCGCCGCCCTTCCTGCTGCGCCTATATGATGGGACACCCTTCCTTTATCAAATAGCCCATCGCGAGGAGCCGCCATGACCAGCCCTCTCAACACCGTCGAGGCAGCCGCCTCGACGCAGACATCCGTTCACACGGGAATCTGCGACGCTTCCGCCGCCGCCACGCTCGATGCGCGCCATTTCGTCGTGGCCGACGATGAAGAAAACATCCTCTGGATTTACGATCGGGCCGTGCCCGCGCCGGTCGGGTCTGTGGAACTCTGGGACTTCCTCGGCATCGGCAAGAAGGACGAAGCCGATATCGAAGGCGCGGCGCTCGTTGGCGATCGCATCTACTGGATTTCCTCCCATGGCCGGAATCGACGCGCGGAAATTGCACCCGGCCGTTTTCAGTTTTTTGCCTCGGATATCGACCGAAGCGCCGGGAATATTCCCGCGGTGAGGCTGGTCGGCAAATCCTACAAGAACCTGCTGACGGACCTGGTCGACCAGCAAATATTCGCGAAGTACAATTTCGCATTGGCGTCCACGCTGGCGCCAAAGGTAAAGGACGGTTTCAATATCGAGGGACTGGCTGCCACGCCGGACGGCAGGCTGCTCATCGGATTCCGCAATCCGATCCCAAAAGGCAAGGCGCTGGTCATCCCGATNNGGCATTCGCAGCATCGACCTGGTGGGCGCGGAATACTACATCGTCGCCGGCCCTATCGATGATGCCGGGGAGTTTGGTATTTACCGCTGGTCGGGCAAGCCGAATGACCCTGCCGTGGTGATACCGGTTCCGGAGTTGGCGGGGCTGCATCCCGAATCCCTTGTCGCGACGGCCACCGGAAAACTCCAGATTTTCAGCGACGATGGGCGCCGACAAGTTGCGGGCATGGCGTGCAAAGACTTGCCAAAAAAGGAGCGCAGCTTTCGCAGCGTGATCATCACGCGCTGACCCGGTTTATTTACTCTGACAGCCGCGCCTCCGCCGCGACAGCACTACTCAAGTCGCTTGTAGGGCCGGCCGCAGCACCAGCACCGGCACCTTCGCATACGCCAGCACCTTCTGCGTCTGGCTGCCAGCCAGCAGGCGGCTCAGGCCGCGCCGGCCGTGCGAGGCCATGAAGATCACGTCGCAGCCGTACTCGTCGGCGGCGCGGATGATTTCCTCGTACGGCAGGAAGGACAGCGCGGTGTGGGTTTCGCAGGCCACGCCGGCCGCCTTGGCGAGGGCGGCGACCCCATCCACCGTCTGCTGCGCCAGTTGCTGCAGCTCGGTGCTGTCGAGGCCGGGATCGATCATCATCGCGCCGTCGACCGCCGGCAGCAGCGGATATGGCTGGGCCACCGAGAACGCCACCACCGTGCCGCCGCTGGCGCGCGCATAGTCGATCGCCGCGGCGACCGCCTGCCCCGCCAGGTCCGAGCCGTCGGTGGGAACCAGAATTTTCTTGTACATGATCGACTCCTAATGGGACATGACGACCGGAATGGTCATTGTGGCGAGCACGGTCTGGGTGACGCCGCCGAGCAGCACTTCGCGAAACCGGGTGTGGCCGTAAGCGCCCATCACCAGCAGGTCGGCGCTCAGGTCGGCCGCCAGCGACAGCAGCGCGCCGCCCACGTCGAGCTCCGACTGCTCGCGCCGCACCTCGACGTTGACGCCGTGGCGCGCCAGGTACAGCGCGATGTCGGCACCTGCCAGGCGCGGCTGCTCGCCGGCGTTGAACACCGCCAGCGTCACCTTCTGCGCACGGCGCAACAGCGGCACGGCATTCGACACCGCACGGCTGGCCGCCAGGCTTTCATCCCAGGCGACCAGCGCATGGGTGCCGACAGCGGCGGGCGGCCCGATATACGGCACCAGCAGCACCGGACAGGCGCTGTTGAGGATGACGTAGGCCGGCAGGTCGGGGTCGACACGCGCCACTGCATCGTCGCGGTCGAACTGGCTCAGCACCACGAGGTCGGCGTAGCGCGCCTGCAGCGCCAGCCCGCCGCCGGCATCGTCCTCCACCAGCCGACGCTCAAACGACAGTCCCGCGAACGCGGCAGCGACGGCGTCGAAGCGGTCCAGCGCGTCGTTCGCCTTGCCGGTCAGCACGTCGCGCTGCGCGTCGAGCACGGTGCGGGCGAGGTCGACGTTGGCGCCATGGTAGACAAAGCGCGAAATACCGGTCATCGCGGCGCCGATCAGGTGGGCGCCCTGGTCGGCGGCGATGCGCGCGGCCAGGGCGATGCGCGCGGCGGCGTGCGGCGACTGGTCGACATGGACCAATATGGTTTTATATGACATCGGGCTGCCCCTGTTCTGAAGAAGGGACGGAAGCGCCGCCCTTTCTTGCAGTTTGTCGGTTTGGCATCGACATATCTTTGATCCACATCAATCCGATGTTGACGCAGCACTATCCGGATACCGATATTTCGTCGCTTTGATTTGGACAATCGGCGGGATCGCGTCTATGATAAGTTATATTCCTGAGATGCAACATGCGCCGCATCCAGAGCTTCTTCGACTAACTATGGAGTGTTATGCTACCGGAAACTCTTTTGTTCGCAGCGCCCGGCTCGCTCGGGGCCGCCCTCGCCGCCGGCCTGTTCGGCTTGCTGATCGGCAGCTTCCTGAATGTCGTCATCTACCGCATGCCGAAGATGATGCAGCGCGAGTCGGACAANNCGCTCGGCCTGCCCGCACTGCGGCCACCAGATCACGGCGCTGGAAAACATCCCGGTGGTCAGCTACGTCGCGCTGGGCGGCAAGTGCAGCGCCTGCAAAGCCCCTATCTCAATCCGCTACCCGGTGATCGAACTGATCACCGGCCTGCTGTCGGCGCTGCTGGTGTGGAAGTTCGGCAGCGGCTGGGCCGGCCTGGCCACGCTCGGCTTCGGCTACGCGCTGCTGGCGATGACGGCGATCGACTACGACACCCAACTGCTGCCGGACGACCTGACCTTCCCGCTGCTGTGGGCCGGCCTGCTGATCAACCTGAACGGTACCTTCGCGCCGCTGCACGAGGCGGTGATCGGCGCCGCCGCCGGCTACCTGGTGCTGTGGGCGATCTACTGGCTGTTCAAGCTGGCGACCGGCAAGGAAGGCATGGGCTACGGCGACTTCAAGCTGCTGGCCGCGCTCGGCGCGTGGCTCGGCTGGACCATGCTGCCGACCATCATCCTGATTTCGTCGGTGGTCGGCGCGGTGGTCGGCATCTGCCTGATCGTGTTCGCCAAGCGTGGCCGCGAGCATCCGATCCCGTTCGGACCGTACCTGGCGGCCGCCGGCATGATCGCGCTGCTGTTCGGCGCGCCGATCGCCGGCTACACCCACCGCATTTTCGGCTAAGGCAATGGGGGCCGGCGAGGACGACATGGACAAGCAGCGCGCCCCCCTCTTGCAGATCGGACTGACCGGCGGCATCGGCTGCGGCAAGACCACCGTCGCCAACATGTTCGCCGCGCTCGGCGCCACCGTGGTCGACACCGACCTGATCGCCCATTCGATGACCACGCCCGGCGGGCCGGCGATGGCCGCCATCGGCGCCGAGTTCGGCGAGCGCTACCTCACTGCCGACGGCGCGCTCGACCGCGCCGCCATGCGCGCGCTGGTGTTTTCCGAGCCCGCCGCCAAACAGCGCCTGGAAGCGATCCTGCACCCGCTGATCCGCGCCGCCGCCGAGGCCGAAGCGGCCGCCGCGCAAGGCGCCTACGTGATCTTCGTCGTGCCCTTGCTGATCGAATCGGGCAACTGGCGCGGCCGGGTCGCGCGCGTGCTGGCGATCGACTGCCCCGAGGCAATGCAAATTTCCCGCGTGATGGCCCGCAATGGCTTGCAAGAAGCGCAAGTGAAGGCCATCATGGCGGCACAGGTATCGCGCCAGGACAGGCTGGCGGCGGCCGACGACGTCATCACCAACGACGACGGGATTGCCGCGCTGGCGCCCCAGGTCGAGGCCCTGCACCACATATATATGGCTATTTCGGCCAGAATGGCAAGAATACCAATGGAGAGTTTGTAATTTTTCGTCGCTTGGTTCAGAATCACGTGATTCTTCTCCGGCCCACATGTAAAGGGATGTCATTTTGATCGTCTACGAATACCCTTTCAACGAGCGCATACGCACGTTGTTGCGGCTGGAAGACCTGTACGAAAAATTCAAGTTCTTTGTCCATCAAGAACATGCGATGCAACACCATGTCGCCCTCTCGACCATCTTCGACATGCTCGAAGTGGCTGGCCGCGCCGACCTCAAATCCGACCTGCTGCAGGAACTCGAGCGCCAGAAACAGAGCCTGCTGACTTACCGCTCCAACCCGAATGTCGCCGCCGAGATGCTCGACGCGGTCCTGGGCGAACTCGAAACCGTCAGCGCCAACCTGGTGGCGGCGCAGGGCAAGACCGGCCAGAACGTGCGCGACAACGAATGGCTGATGAGCATCCGCGGGCGCACCATCATTCCCGGCGGCGCCTGCGAATTCGACCTGCCCTCCTATTACGCCTGGCAGAAACGGCCGTCGCAACAGCGCTACAATGACATCATCGCCTGGTTCGCCCCGCTGGCGCCGCTGTTCGACGCCCTCGCGCTGGTGCTGCGCCTGCTGCGCGACTCCGGCGGGCCGGTAAAGATGATCGCGATCGCCGGCAGCTACCAGCAAATGCTGCAAGGCAAGGTGTACCAGATGCTGCGCCTGACGCTGGACGAATCGCTGGGTGCGATTCCCGAAATATCCGCTAACAAATACATGTTGTGGGTTCGCTTTACGACCCAAGGCGGCGACCTGAAACCGAAGCCGCTGGAAGACGACGTACCGTTCGAACTCACGCTGTGCAACTTTTAAGATGTGAGTGATTTGCCATGACCGTTGTAAGCTGCCCTACCTGCGCCAAGAAAGTCGAATGGACTGAGGCCAACAAGTTCCGCCCGTTTTGTTCCGAGCGCTGCAAACAGATCGACCTGGGCGCCTGGGCCGAAGAGAAGTTCGTCATTCCCGGCGCGGCGCCGACCGATCCTTTGGAAGACCCGCTCGCCGACGAGTGAGCCTGGGGTCAGACCCCGGTTCTTCTTTTTGGGGGTCTGACCCCGGTTGAGTAGCCGCGAGCAAATCGGGGTNNGAGCGGCCGTAGCGATCCATGAACAGCCCTTCCAGGCCGATTTCCGGCTGGCGTCCCGACACCATGTCGGCCAGCACGCGCCCGGAGCCGCACGCCATCGTCCAGCCGAGCGTACCGTGGCCGGTGTTGAGGAACAGGTTGCGGAACGGCGTCGGCCCCACCACCGGCGTGCCGTCCGGCGTCATCGGCCGCAGGCCGCACCAGAACTCCGCCTTCGTCGTGTCGCCGCCGCGCGGGAACAGGTCGCTCACCGAGTGCTCGAGCGTGTCGCGCCGCGCCTGGTGCAGCGACAGGTCGTAGCCGGCGATTTCCGCCGTGCCGCCAACCCGGATGCGGTCGCCCAGGCGGGTGATCGCCACCTTGAACGTCTCGTCCATCACGGTCGATTCCGGCGCGCCGGCCGCATCGACGATCGGGATCGTGATCGAATAGCCCTTGACCGGATACACCGGAATGTTGATGCCGATCTGGCGCGCGATCAGCGGCGAATAACTGCCCAGCGCCAGCACGAACGAGTCGGCCTTCAGTTCGCCCTTGTCGGTCACCACGCCGGTGATCCTGTCGCCATCGACCACCAGGCGCTGGATGTCGACGCCCTGGCGGAATGTGACGCCCAGTTCCTTCGCCATCTCGGCCAGGCGCTGGGTGAACTTGAAGCAGTCGCCGGTCTCGTCGCCAGGCAGCTGCAGGCCGCCGACGAATTTGCCGCGCACGTTGGCCAGCGCCGGTTCGGCCGCCTCGCAACCCTTCGGATCGAGCACCGAGTACGGCACCTTGTAGCGGTCCAGCACCGCGATGTCGGCGGCCGAGCCGTCGAGCTGCTTCTGGGTGCGGAACAGCTGCAGCGTGCCCTGGCTGCGCTCGTCGTAGGCGATGCCGGTGTCGGCGCGCAGCTGCACCAGGCAATCGCGCGAGTATTCGGCCAGCCGCACCATGCGGCCCTTGTTGACCTCATAGCTCTTCTGGTTGCAGTTGGCGAGCATCTGGAACATCCAGCGCCACATCCGCGGGTCGAGCGCCGGGCGCACCACCAGTGGGCTGTGCTGCATGAGCAGCCATTTGACGGCCTTCATCGGCACGCCGGGGCCTGCCCATGGCGCCGCGTAGCCGGGCGAGACTTCGCCGGCGTTGGCGAAACTGGTTTCGAGGCCGGCTTCCGGCTGGCGGTCGACGACGGTAACTTCGTGCCCGGCCTTGGCCAGGTAATATGCGGACGTGGTGCCGATGACGCCACTACCCAAGACGATGATTTTCACTTCAATTCCTTGTACAAATTTAGAGAACGGCCGACGCGGATGCCGGCGGGGTCACCGGTGTGTCGGCCGACGCGGTAGTCGACGGATATGTCGGATACCGCACCTGGTCCAGCCATTCAAGCAGGGGGATGGTTGCCGGCAGCAGCGGCGCTACGCCGACCGCGCCCTGCCACGCAAAGGCCTGCCCCTCCAGGCTTTGCGGCTCGCCGCGCCAGGCGCGGCTGATGAAAAAATGCAGGCGCACGTGCGCGTGTTCGTAGACATGTTCGACGCCGCACCACTGGTCGGCGCTGGTGATGTGCAGCCCCAGTTCCTCGACGAATTCGCGCTGCAGCGCGGCGAACAGTTCCTCGCCCGCCTCCACTTTCCCGCCCGGGAATTCCCAGTAGCCGGCGTATGGCTTGCCTTCCGGGCGCTGGCCCAGCAGCACGTCGCCGTTCGGTTGCATCAGGATGCCGACCACCACATCGATGGGGCCCGCCTTCGCTTCATGCATCGGGCAGCTTCCCGGCGTGGTCCTTGGCGAACTGCCACGCCACGCGGCCCGAGCGCGAACCGCGCTGCAGCGCCCAGCGCAGCGCATCGCCTCTTGCCGCCTCGACCTGGGCGGCGTCGCAGCCGAAACTGCCGAGCCAGTGCGCGACGATGTCGAGATAGTCGTCCTGCTTGAACGGATAGAACGACAGCCACAGGCCGAAGCGCTCGGACAGCGAAATTTTTTCTTCGACCGTTTCGCCCGGATGCAGGTCGCCGTTGTCGTCCGATGTGTAGCTGGCGTTGTCGGACATCCGCTCCGGCATCAGGTGGCGCCGGTTCGAGGTCGCGTAAATGAGCACGTTGTCGGACTGCGCCGAGATGCTGCCGTCGAGCGCCACTTTCAGCGCCTTGTAGCCGCTCTCGCCTTCCTCGAACGACAGGTCGTCGCAGAAGATGATGAAGCGCTCGGGCCGGCCGGCGACCAGGTCGACGATGTCGGTCAGCTCGGCCAGGTCGGCCTTGTCGACTTCGATCAGGCGCAGGCCGTCGGCGGCGAACTGGTTCAGGCAGGCCTTGATCAGCGACGACTTGCCGGTGCCGCGCGCGCCCGTCAGCAGCACGTTGTTGGCCGGCCGCTTCTGCACGAACTGGCGCGTGTTCTGCTCGATCTGCTGCTTCTGGTTGCCGATGTTGTGCAGGTCGGACAGCTGGATGGTCGACGCGTGCGCGACCGGCTGCAGGTAGCCGGCGCCGGCGCGCTTTTTCCAGCGGAACGCGAAGCCGCGCTTCCAGTCCGGCTCGCGCGGGATCGCCGGCGGCAGCACGCCTTCGACGCGCAGCAGCAGGGCTTCGGCGCGCAGCAGGAACTGTTCGAGCGGCGTCATGGCGTTACGAGCGGTAGTCGGCGTTGATGGTGACGTATTCGTGCGACAGGTCGCAGGTCCACACCGTGGCGGCGGCATCGCCGCGGCCGAGCGTGACGCGCACCGTGATCTCGCTCTGCTTCATCACGCGCTGGCCGTCCGCTTCCTGGTAGTCCGGATTGCGCCCGCCGTGTTTGGCGACCCAGACGTCGTCGAGGTACATGTCGAGCTTGCTGACGTCGAGATCGTCGACGCCGGCGTAGCCGATCGCGGCCAGGATGCGGCCAAGGTTCGGGTCGGACGCGAAGAACGCGGTCTTGACCAGCGGCGAGTGGGCGATCGAGTACGCAATCTTGCGGCATTCCGCGACGCTGGCGCCCTCTTCCACCGTGATGGTGATGAACTTGGTGGCGCCCTCGCCGTCGCGGATGATCTGCTGCGCCAGGTTGCGCGAGATGTCGGTGACGGCGTCGCGCAGGGCAGCGTAGTCGCTAGACGCGGCATCGTTGATTTCCAGGCTGCCGGCGCCGGTGGCGATCAGCATGAACGAGTCGTTGGTCGACGTGTCGCCGTCGATCGTGATGCAGTTGAACGACTGGTCGGCGGCGTGGCGCACCAGCTGGTCGAGCACCGGCTGCGCGACCTTGGCGTCGAACGCCAGGTAGCCCAGCATGGTGGCCATGTTCGGCTTGATCATGCCGGCGCCCTTGCTGATGCCGGTCATGGTGACGGTGTGCCCGCCGATGGTGACCGTGCGCGAGGCCGCCTTCGGCTGGGTATCGGTGGTCATGATCGCTTCGGCCGCGTTGAACCAGTTATCCTGCTTCAGGTTCGCGATCGCGGCCGGCAGGCCGGCGACGATCTTCTCGACCGGCAGCGGCTCAAGGATCACGCCGGTCGAAAACGGCAGGATCTGCTGCGGTTCGCAGCCGAGCAGGCGGGCCAGCGCGGCGCAGGTTTCTTGTGCTTTCGCCAGGCCCGTCTCGCCGGTGCCGGCGTTGGCGTTGCCGGTGTTGACCACCAGCGCGCGGATCGGCGCGCCGCCCGCTGTCACTGCCGCCAGGTTGGCCTTGCTGACCTGGACCGGCGCGGCGCAGAAGCGGTTGAGGGTGAACACGCCGGCCACGGTGGCCGTCGGCGCCAGCTTCATCACCAGCACGTCCTTGCGGCCCGGCTTCTTGATGCCGGCTTCGGCGAAGCCGATTTCGATACCATCGACGGGTTTCAGGTCAGCAGCGACGGGCAGGGGGGAATTGACGGCCATGGCGGGTATCCAGCGGTTGAATTCGAAGCCGCTATTGTACCGCCTGCACCAATAAAGGCGAGCCGCGGTGGGGCCGCGCCGCCCAACACTTTCATGCGGTGCGCGTTAACCGCAACGAATGGACGGACTTGCGGACTATTGCAAAAGTGTTACCCTAGCCGCCAAATCCGGAGAATATCAATGAGCGAAACCCAACGCGACATCCTCAGCACCTGCTTTTCCCTCGCAATCATCCTGTTTGCGGCCTTCGTCACGCAGCGCTTCTTCCTGCCGCTGGTGTGGGCGGCAATCCTTTGCATCGCCACCTGGCCGCTGTTCGCGCGCATCCTGCGCTCCTGCGGCGGGCACGCGATTCCGGCGGCGATCATCGCCACCACCATCAGCGCGCTGATGCTCGTCGTGCCGCTCGCGATCGGCATCGGCGAAGCGGCGCACCAGGCGCCGGCGCTGGCCACGCTGGTGGCCGACGCCAACAACAACGGCCTGGCGCCGCCGGCCTGGGTCGCGCACATCCCGATGGCCGGGCCGGCGATTTTCGACTGGTGGTCGACCACGCTGGGCCAGCCGCACGGCATGTCGCATTTGCTGCAGGACGGCTCGGTCGGCCGCCTGCACAGCGCCAGCGAGGTGCTGCGCAATTTCGGTGCGCACCTGCTGCATCGCCTGATCGACGTCGGCTTCGCCTTCATGGCGCTGTTCTTCTTCTACAAAGACGGGCCGGCGCTCGTGCGCCAGATGGACGCGATCGGCAGCCACTGCGTCGGCCGCGGACGCTGGGAGCTGTACGCGACCAAGGTGCCGATGGCGATCCGGGCGACGGTCAACGGCCTGGTGCTGGTCGGCCTGGCCGAAGGGGTGCTACTGGGGATCGTGTACCAGTTCGCGGGCGTGCCCTCGGCGGTGCTGTGGGCGGCGGCGACCGGCGTGCTGGCCATTATCCCGTTCGGCGCCCCGCTGGCCTTCCTCACCGTCTCCGGACTGCTGCTGGCGAACGGCCACACCGGCGCGGCGATCAGCGTCACGGCGGCCGGCATGGTGGTGCTGTTCATTGCCGACCACTTCGTGCGGCCGACGATCATCGGCAACGCCACCAAGCTGCCGTTCCTCGCAGTGCTGCTGGGGATCCTCGGCGGCGTCGAGACGCTCGGCCTGGTCGGGCTGTTCATCGGCCCGGTGGTGATGACCCTGTTCGTCACCCTGTGGCACGAAGAAAAGGTGTTCGGCCCGGGAGTGCGTCCGGCCTGATGTGACTTCGTAACGCTGGTGTCAGGTCTGACATTCGGACATTTTGCCGGTGTCAGGTCTGACATTCGGACATTTTGCCGGTGTCAGTTCTGACATTCGGACATTTAACGAGAAATTCGGCCAGCCTCGAGTACCGCTAGGAAGCACAGCCCGCCTGAACATCCATGCGAGCTTGTCAACACTATCCGAATGTCAGACCTGACATCACAAGAATGTCCGAATGTCAGACCTGACACCACGGAAATGTCCGAATGTCAGACCTGACACCACGGGAATGTCCGAATGTCAGACCTGACACCAGCGTTCAGGGCTCAATCTTGGCGCGCGTTGCCAGGCGCGCCTGGGCGATCCGGATTGCCGCTTCGACCAACTGCGCGCGCGGATATTCGTTGTGGTTGATGCCGACCAGGCGCGCTTCGCGGATCGCATTCTCGATCGGCAGGGCGATGGCGAAATGGTCGGCGTTGGCGTAAGCGAGCAACGCGCTGTTCGGCAGGATGGCGTCGGCGTAGATCATCTGGCCGTCGTTGCGCGGGTCAATGCGCGACAGGCTGCGCTGGAACGGCGCAAACACCGCCGACACCCGCCCCGGCGTTGGCAACCCGACAATCGAAAAATACAGCGGTTCAGCGGGCAGGCGATGCGTCATGAGCCAGTTGGCGCGGTATTCGTGGGTGAGGCTGCGCACTTCGCCGCCGTCGCTCGGGGGGCAGCCACTGTAGGGCAGCAAGCCGGCCGTGGCGTCGTACAGCGCGAGCATCTGGTCGGCCGCGCGGGAACCGTTGACGACGCCCGCAACGCCGATGACGGCGCCGACTTCTCCGGCCAGTTCGGGATAATTCGCCAATGCGGTGATCGTATCGGTCACGCCTTTCGAGTAGGCGACGATCACCAGCGGCAGCTTCGGCATCGCCGCCAGCTCCTGCGCGACGTGCGCCTTGACGATCGCCGCGTTGGCCTCGGCGCTCGCGCGACCTTTCACCGGCGCGTAGCTGACGCGATAGCCCCTGCCGCGCAGGTGGGTGGCGGCGTCGCCGAAGGTTGGAATGGTCGGCAGGCATTCGCTGAACAGCCCGCCCACGATCACGATGTTCACTGCCGCGGCGCCGGTCGGCGTGGTTGCGATCACCGCCGCCGCTTCATCCGGAAAACGCCGCAGCCAATCATTGCAGCCGGCGCCATCGAGCGGAAAGTCGCGCGCCATCAGCGAACAGAAGACCGCACGGAATTCGGCGCGCGCGTCCGCCTTGACAGCGGCCGCGTCGGCAGGCGCCGACCAGGCATGCGTCGCCGCGCACAGCATGGCCATCGCGGCCAGCCGCATCAATCGTAGACCCATGGTCCTCCCTGATCCTTGCAAGCGAAAAAAAAGCGGCGGGGTTTTCACCCTGCCGCCTGGTTCACGTACTTCGCCGGGCTGTTACGCCAGCTTGCCGTGGCACTGCTTGAACTTCTTGCCGCTGCCGCAAGGGCACGGGTCGTTGCGGCCGACCTTGATGCCCATGTAGGTGTTGGCATCGTCGGGCATCGCGGCGGCCGGAGCTGCCGCCGGCGCCATCAGTTCTTCCGGCGCCGCGTTCGGATTGAAGTCGGCGTGCTGGTAGCTGACGTTCTCGACGTGCGCCTGCTGCGCCGCCAGCGCCGCCTCCGCCGCATCGATCTCTTCGCGCGACTGGATCCGCACCGTCATCACCATCCGGATCACTTCGTTCTTGATCATGTCGAGCATGCTGCCGAACAGTTCGAACGCTTCGCGCTTGTACTCCTGCTTCGGATTCTTCTGCGCGTAGCCACGCAGGTGGATACCCTGGCGCAGGTGGTCCAGCGCCGCGAGGTGTTCGCGCCAGTGGCTGTCGACGCTTTGCAGCATGACGTTGCGCTCGAAGCTGCCGAACGATTCCTTGCCGACGATGGCGATCTTGCTGTTGTACGAGTCATCCGCCGCCGCCAGCACCTTCTCGAGGATGTCGTCGTCGTTGATGTTCTGGTCGGCGGCGAGCATGGCGGACAGCGGAACGTCGAGGTTCCATTCGGTCGCCAGCGTCTTTTCCAGCGCCGGGATGTTCCACTGCTCTTCCACCGATTCGGCTGGCACGAAGGTGCGCACGACGTCGCTGAAGACGCCCACGCGCAGCGAAGCGATCAGCTCCGAAATATCGGTCGTCTCGAGCAGTTCGTTACGCTGGGTGTAGATCACCTTGCGCTGGTCGTTGGCGACATCGTCGTATTCGAGCAATTGCTTGCGGATGTCGAAGTTGCGCGCTTCGACCTTGCGCTGCGCCGTTTCGATCGAACGCGAGACGATGCCCGCTTCGATCGGTTCGCCTTCCGGCATCTTCAGGCGGTCCATGATGGCGCGCACGCGGTCGCCGGCGAAGATGCGCAGCAGCGCGTCGTCGAGCGACAGGTAGAAGCGCGACGATCCCGGATCGCCCTGGCGCGCGGAACGGCCGCGCAGCTGGTTGTCGACGCGGCGCGATTCGTGACGCTCGGTGCCGATGATGTGCAGGCCGCCCGCGACGACCACGTGGTCGTGCAGCGATTGCCATTCGTCGCGCAGCTTCTCCGCCTGCAGGGCCTTCTCGGACTCCGGCAAATCGATGTTCGCTTCGATGATCTGGATCTGCTTTTCGACGTTACCGCCGAGGACGATGTCGGTACCGCGGCCAGCCATGTTGGTGGCGATGGTGATCATCTTCGGACGGCCCGCCTGCGCAATGATCTCCGCTTCGCGCGCATGCTGCTTCGCGTTGAGCACATTGTGTTCGAGCTTGGCGCCGGTCAGGATCCCCGACAGCAGCTCGGAGTTCTCGATCGAGGTGGTGCCGACCAGGACCGGCTGGCCGCGCTCGTAGCAGTCGCGGATATCGATCAGCATCGCGTTGTATTTTTCCTGCGCCGACTTGTACACCTGGTCCTGGCGGTCGATCCGCTTGGACGGGCGGTTCGGCGGAATCACCACGGTCTCGAGGCCGTAGATTTCCTGGAATTCGTACGCTTCGGTGTCGGCCGTGCCGGTCATGCCGGACAGCTTGGTGTACATGCGGAAGTAGTTCTGGAACGTGATCGAGGCCAGCGTCTGGTTCTCGTTCTGGATGCGCACGCCCTCTTTCGCTTCGACGGCCTGGTGCAGGCCGTCGGACCAGCGCCGGCCCGTCATCAGGCGGCCGGTGAATTCGTCGACGATCACCACTTCGTCGTTCTGCACCACGTAGTGCTGGTCCTTGTGGTACAGCGCGTGGGCGCGCAGCGCCGCATACAGGTGGTGNNATCAGGGTGATGTTGGCGGCGTCGTACAGCGAGGCGCCTTCCGGCAGCAGGCCCATTTTGGTCAGGATCGCTTCGGCGTTCTCGTGGCCCGCTTCGGTCAGCAGCACCGAGTGCGCCTTCTCGTCCTTGGTGTAGTCGCCCGCGACTTCGATGACGCCCTTGCCGTCCGGCGTCTCTTCGCCGATCTGCAAGGTCAGCATGCCTGGCAGCTCGTTGATCTTGTGGTACAGGTCAGTGTGGTTCTCGGCCTGGCCGGAGATGATCAGCGGGGTGCGCGCTTCGTCGATCAGGATCGAGTCGACTTCATCGACGACGGCGAAGTTGAGGGCGCGCTGCACGCGTTCGCGCGCTTCGTACACCATGTTGTCGCGCAGGTAGTCGAAGCCAAATTCGTTGTTGGTGCCGTAGGTGATGTCGGCAGCGTAGGCGGCCTGCTTGGTGTCGTGGTCCATCTGCGACAGGTTCACGCCGGTCGTCAGGCCGAGCCAGCCGTACAGGCGCCCCATCCACTCGGCATCGCGCTGCGCCAGGTAGTCGTTGACCGTGATGACGTGCACGCCCTTGTCGGCCAGCGCGTTCAGGTAGGTCGGCAGCGTCGCCATCAGCGTCTTGCCTTCGCCCGTGCCCATTTCGGCGATCTTGCCGTAGTGCAGGACCATGCCGCCGATCATCTGGACGTCGAAGTGGCGCATCTTCAGCACGCGCCGGGCCGCCTCACGGCACACCGCAAACGCTTCCGGCAACAGGTCGTCGAGCGACTCGCCGTTGGCGACGCGATCCTTGAATTCAGGTGTCTTGGCCTGGAGTTCAGCGTCGGACAGCTTTTCGATCTGCGGCTCGAGCGCGCTAATCTCGCGCACGGTTTTTTGATATTGCTTGAGCAGCCGCTGGTTGCGGCTACCGAAAATCTGGGTCAGTAATGACATGCTTGAATTCTTGAAAAATGCGCCGCGAAAAAGAGCCCGAGTGATATCAAAAAGATATCTGCCGAAGGCTGACTATGGCAAAAAGACAGTGATTTTATCATGCGATCCGGCCACACTTGGGGATATTGGACCGGATAACAAGTGCGTGCGGTAAAACAATGTTATCAAATTGTACTGCAACAGCGAACCGCACACGGCTGAGCCGGCTGTGATATGTTGCGCCTCATGCGGTTTACTTCCCACAATTTAGGCGTCGGTCACATCTACGGCACCAAGTCGCGCCAGACCTCGGTCGGCGCCACCTCGTTCCTCAGCGCCAACGCGCGGATGGCCAGCCTGCTGCCGGCGGCGATGCGCATGGGCAGCCTGCAGAAGGATTGCGCCGCCGCCCTGCCGCCGATGTTCGGCAATTGCGACGTGCTGTCGTTCGAGGATGGCAACCTGGTGCTGGCAACGCCGACCTCGGCGGTCGCCGCCAAGCTCAAGCAGCAGCTGCCGAAGCTGCAGGCCGCGCTGCAAAAGCGTGGGTGGCAAATTAACAACATCCGCCTGAAGGTCCAGGTCACCCGCAGCATCGCGCCGGTGGTGCACACGCAGCAGCTGTCGTTCCCGCCGTCGGCGGTGTCGGCGTTCGAGGAGCTGGGCAACACGCTGCCCGAAACGCCGCAGAACGCCACCCTGATCGCCGCGATCAAGGCGATGGCGGCGCGCCGCCGCTAGCAGATGCCGTCGTCCTCGCGAACGCGGGGACCCCATTTGCTCGCTGCCCGCGCATTCATTTGCGGCCACGATTCAACTGCACCGCAATTCGCAGAGATTGGGTCCCCGCGTTCGCGAGGACGACGGCGTTCAGGTAAGCGCCCACTCTCGCGCCATCTGGCGCACGTACGACGCCGGCGCCGTGCCGGGCGCATCGAACGAGACGATTTCATACGCATCCGGGCGCGCGAGCAGCGCGAGCAGCAGCTGGTTGTTCAGCGCGTGGCCCGACTTGTGGGCGTGGTAGCTGGCCAGCAGCGGGTGGCCGACCAGGTACAGGTCGCCGATGGCGTCGAGGATCTTGTGGCGCACGAATTCGTCTTCGTAGCGCAGGCCGTCCGAATTGAGGATGCGGTATTCGTCCATCACGATGGCGTTTTCCAGCGAGCCGCCACGCGCCAGGCCCATGCCGCGCAGGCTCTCGACGTCCTGCATGAAGCCGAACGTGCGCGCGCGCGCGACGTCGTGCACGTATGAGACGTCGCCGAAGTCGACCGTCGCGCGCTGGGTNNGGCGACAGGCGCGCCCATTTCTCCTGGTCGCCGCTGCCGTGGCGCACTTCGACGTCCTTCAGCACGCGGATGAACTTCTTGGCCGCGCCCTGCTCCTGCACGCCGGCCTGCTGCAACAGGAACACGAACGACGACGCCGAGCCGTCCATGATGGGGATTTCCTCGGCCGAGATGTCGACGTACAGGTTGTCGATCCCGAGGCCGGCGCAGGCCGACATCAGGTGTTCGACGGTCGAGACGCGGACGTTGTCCTTGACCAGCACCGACGCCATGCGGGTATCGCCGACCACGCCGGCGCTGGCGGGAAATTCGACCACCGGGTCGAGGTCGACGCGACGGAACACGATGCCGGTATCGGGCGCGGCCGGGCGCAGGGTCAGTTCGACCTTGGTGCCGGAGTGCAGTCCCACCCCGATTGTGCGCACCAGCTGTTTGACTGTTCGTTGTTTGAGCATGCGGCGATTATAGCGAAATTGGGTAGCCGCCGCTGAGCGCTAGGGGTGCTCGGCCTCGGCGTGGCTGCCCTCGTGGCGGATCAGGTAAATGCCGCTGGCAATGATGATGGCGGCGCCCAGCAGGGTGTAACGGTCGGGCAGCGCGCGCCACAGCAGCCAGTCGAAGCCGACGCCCCAGGCCAGCGCCGCGTATTCGAACGGCGCCACCTTGGACGCCTCGCCCGAGCCGAACGCCTCGGTGATCGCCAGCTGGCCGAGGAAGCCGCTGACCGCCAGAGCGCACAGCAGCAAGGTGTCGGCCGCGCGCAGCGCCACCCAGCCGGGCGCCGCCAGCGCGGTCGCGCCGATCGACATCATCACCATCAGCCACAGCACCATGTGTTCGCTGCGGTCGGTGCGCGACAGGATGCGCGCCGAAATGGCGGAGATGGCGTAAAACGTCGCCGCCGCCAAAATCGCCAGGCCGCCGAGCGTGAAGAAGCCGGCGCCGGTCGGGCGCAGCACCACAAGCACGCCGGCCATGCCGACGGCGATGGCGACCCAGCGCGCCAGGTTCACGCGCTCCTTGAGGAACAGCACAGACAACGCGGTGATCAGCGCCGGCGCGATGAAGAAGATGGTGTACGCCTCCGCCAGCGACAATGTCTGCAGGCCGAAGGCGAACAAGGACAGCATCGCGATCCCGAGCACTGCGCGCATCAGGTGCATCGGCCAGCGGATGCGCAGCATCGAGCCGAACGCACCGCGCCAGCCGACGTAGGCGATCACCAGCGGCAGCGAAGTGAGCGAGCGCAGCGCCGCCACCTGCATCGCCGGGTAGTGCTCGGACAGCAGCTTCATCGCCGTGTCCATCAGCGAGAACAGCGACACCGCCAGCAGCATCGCGTAGATGCTGCGCAGGTTGCCGCGCGGTCGGGTCAGTGCATGGTCCATGAATTATCCGGGTGAAGAACAAAAAACGGCGCCGCAGCGCCGTCTAGCAAAGCTGCGGGGCGCTTAGCCCAGTTGCTTGAGCATCGTTTCAGCGTTCGACACGTCGAAACCGGTGGTTTCGACGTTGAGCTGCTTGACCACGCCGTCGTCGACCAGCATCGAGTAACGCTGCGAGCGCAGGCCCATGCCGTGCTTGGAGAAGTCGGCGTCGAGGCCGAGTGCCTTGCTGAAATCGCCATTGCCGTCAGCCATCATGCGGACGATGCCGGTCGATTTCTGGTCGCGGCCCCACGCGCCCATGACGAACGCGTCATTGACCGAGATGCACCAGATTTCGTCGACGCCCTTGGCCTTCAATGCATCGGCATTGGCGACGTAGCCTGGCACGTGCTGCGCCGAGCAGGTCGGGGTGAAGGCGCCTGGCAGGCCGAAGATGGCGATCTTCTTGCCTTTTGCCAACTCGCTGACCTGGAACTTGTTCGGGCCGAGGGAGCAGCCTTCGGTGGCGGTTTCGATGAATTCTGCCAGGGTGCCTTCAGGCAATTTGTCGCCGATTTTGATGGTCATTGATGACTCCTATGTGCTGGTATTTGGTGATCGGTGGCCGCGTCGTGCGGCGGTTTTCAAGTGCTCCCGGCAGTATGCCCGATCCCGCCCAACTTTGCTGGAGAGGCAAGAAAAAGCAACCCTGGGGNNGCAATGAAACTACCGTCGAGGCCGTGTCCGAATGTCGGCACTGACCCCGGGGTTGGAACGAAAAAAGGGGAACCCATGCAAAGCATGAATCCCCCAACTTGCACCAAACTTTTAGGCGAAGCTTAGTCGGCTTGCTTGCGCAGGAACGCCGGGATGTCGTACGTCTCGACGCCATTGCGCTGCATCGCCTGGACCTGCTCCGATGCCTGCTCGCGGCGCCATACGGCCGGCTGCTTCATGCCCGCATCGTGGCCGCCGACCGAAGTCGCGCCCATCGTCAGGCCGGCCGACGCGGTCAGGCCGGAGCCCGATGCCATCAGCGGCGCGTTGTGGGTACCGGTGCGCAGCATCGGCTGCTGCACCAGCTGCATCGCCTTCTTCTGCTTGCCCAGGCCAGTCGCCACCACGGTCACGCGGATGTCGTCGCCCATGCTGTCGTCGTACGCGATGCCTTGCGCGATCGATGCATCCGGCGCCGCGAAGGCGCGCACCGCCGCCATTACTTCCTTGATTTCCTTGCCCTTCAGGCCACGGCTGGCGGTGACGTTGACCAGCACGCCGCGCGCGCCCGACAGGTCGATCCCGTCGAGCAGCGGCGACGCCACTGCCTGCTCGGCGGCGATGCGCGCACGATCGACGCCCGAAGCGGTGGCGGTGCCCATCATCGCCTTGCCTTGCTCGCCCATGATGGTCTTGACGTCGTTGAAGTCGACGTTGATGTGGCCCGGCACGTTGATGATCTCGGCGATACCGGCGACCGCGTTGTTGAGCACATCGTCGGCGTGCTTCATCCAGTCGATCATGCTTTCGTCTTCGTAGATCTCTTCCAGCTTTTCGTTCAGGATGATGATCAGCGAGTCGACGTGCTTGGACAGTTCGTCGAGGCCTTCTTCGGCGATGTCCATGCACTTCTGGCCTTCGTACGAGAACGGCTTCGATACCACGGCCACCGTCAGCGCGCCCATCGATTTGGCGATCTCGGCGACGATCGGCGCAGCGCCGGTACCGGTGCCGCCGCCCATGCCGGCAGCAATGAACACCATGTGCGCACCGCGCAGCGAGTCTTCGATGCGGGCGCGCGAATCTTCGGCCAGCTGGCGGCCGACCGCAGGCTTCATGCCGGCGCCCAGGCCCGACTCGCCGATCTGGATCACGTTGTGCGCGCTCGATGCGGCCAGGGCCTGGGCATCGGTATTCGCGGCGATGAATTCAACGCCGGACACGCCTTTGTTGATCATGTGTTGTACCGCATTGCCACCGGCTCCGCCTACGCCGACGACCTTGATGACGGTACCCAGTGCTGCGTTATCGACCATATCGAACTCCATGAAGAACTCCTAATCAAAGTGCCGTTTCCAAGCGCCAGGACTCATAGTCGTATGAAACCTGGAGATTGAAAACTGCGTTTGTAAATAAAAAATGTAAGTGTTTGTGTTTGTATCTATTCGCTGCTAAAACCGAACCGCCCCAAGTGCCGCCTGCCCCGCTTTAAAAATTACCCAAGAACCATTCCTTCATACGCTGCCACACCGCCTTCACCGAACCATCCTGGCGCGTCACGATGTGCCCGCGCAAATACTGCTTTTTCGCTTCCATCAGCAAGCCGAGCACCGTCGCGTAACGCGGGCTGCGCACCACGTCGGCAAGCTGGCCGCGATAGTCCGGCGTGCCAAGGCGCGCCGGCTTGAGGAAAATGTCTTCCGCCATTTCGACCATGCCGGGCATGATCGCGGTGCCGCCGGTGAGCACGATGCCCGACGAGAGCACGCCCTCGTAGCCGGAC